>SDBU01000301.1_pt1 | contig 70530 bp, 59 predicted proteins | sample 2277071 | NCBI WGS metagenome assembly SDBU01 (sample SAMN10397929, study PRJNA504765) | marine sediment metagenome | isolation source: marine sediment core GS08_GC12, 126 cmbsf | place: Arctic Ocean: Gakkel Ridge, Loki's castle | collected 2008 | reverse complement strand
GCAGTACGAGCGACGCAAGGCCGCCCGCTACGCGATGTTAGAAACTGAGCATATAAACAGTGGTAAGGACGACGTATTGAAAACCGAGTTTTGAGACAGACTCCAAGCTGTGGGCCACCGGGGGTCCGCCGATCACGGGTGCGCCATCCTTCGACTCCGCTCAGGATGACGTAATCTCCGCTCAGGATCACGCTCGAGACGCGCGAAGCGTGAAAGACAGGCTAAGCCTGTTACTTTATCTTCTGCTTAGCCTTCAACTCGGCGAGCTTGGTGTTGGCCACGGTGCTGTCGACTTTCATTGTGTCTTCGCCGAACACTGCAAACCGAAGCCACGTACAACCGAACTTGAACAGTTCAACATCGTCGGTCTTGATCTTCTCGACAAGGGCGTCGTCCAGGTCGAACTTTTGCAGGAAAGTACTCTCAAACACGAATTCGCGGAACTTGTCAATGTTGTAGCAAACCGTGAAGAACATCTCCATCCGGCCCGGATCGAGTTTGCCCCCCTTGTCGAAAAAAGAATGCAGCGTGAGATTCTTGAACAACTCGCCCATCTCGTTGTAGTCGTCGATCCCTTCGCTGTCCAGCCACTGAGCTACCGTTTGCCCTTTGTCCTCATTGAACCCCTTGCAAACAGGCTCCTGCAGCAAAAAGTAAAACTCCTTCTGCAACGGTCCAGTCATCCCCTCCCTTGGCGAGGCGAGTCCGAGGGGATACATGCGGCAAGCCCAGGGGCGGTCTGCATACACTGTACAGCCGCTGTCGCCGACAAAGTGACAGCTTTTTTTCTCGTTCTCCTGCATGGCCAGCAGAATAACCGGGTAGTTGAGGTTCTTATCAAATGGCGCGAGAGTGTACTTACTCAGAAACTCCTGTGAGGAGATACCCAGGGCGTTCTTGAGCCGTATAACGCCGTACGGCGTCAGGAAGATGTTGACATCGGCGCAGCACTCGTTGAAGCATGGTACACCCGGATGACAACGGAACTTGAACTTGGTATCAAGGTCCATCCGGGGATACTCTTTCTCATCTTTGAGAATGGCTTCTTTGAGATTTTCGATTTCTCTCATAGGTCAGTCCTCATCTTCGATGATGCGATCTCTCAGCGCCGACTGCGACCAGACCGGAATCGGTCCGGCAACGCCGGTTTTCGGGTCAAGGCGATGCCGGTAGGAGACCTTCTGCTGGTATTGCGAACTCATCCACTCCCAGCCTTTAACGTAGTATGAACATTCGTCGTTGAAGCAAACATACTGAGGATGCGTGCCCCAGTTGGCTTCGACCGGCGGCTGCCACTTAACCATCTTGACCCCGCAGTGGGGGCATTTATCTGAATATTCCATGGGCACAATAGTACGCAATAAATCCTTAGTTGGCCAGCACAATCGTGGCGTGTCGACCTCGACACAGGCAAGCTTGTTTTTCGTGCTTCGCGTGGCGCCGCATCGCGATATCACTCCATCGCAGGAGATGGCATCTCCGACACACTTGTGCGTGCCAGATGTCCACATCTGCCCGTTTGAAGGACGTATCCAAGGTAATCAAGGGGCAGACGAGGACGTCTGCCGCCCACAGCAAAGGAATAACCACCACCCAGTAGTTTTTGGAAAGTCCCGCAGGCGGGAATCCCTCCGTTCTCCCGTTCAAACAGAACCGAAGATGGACCCACGGCTTTCGCCGGGGTGACAGACTGGCAGGATCTGCCCTACAAGAACTATCGGGCAGTTGTCAGTCCCTGAAATAGATATCGACCGAACCCAGACCGACATCAAGCTCAAGGATAATTCGAATATCCGCCTCGTCGAAATCATCGGATTCGTAGATACCGTCGCGAACCTCATCGAGATCGTCATTGTGGAAGTCCACCGACGAGAACCAGCCGGGCTCGCCGGTTTCAATTCGTACCGGTATGCCCTTCGGCAGAATGATCTCCGCCGACCCGAGCCCGATGTCAATCGATATCTCCGACTCGCCGGTGTATTTACCCCGAAAATCGAGATCGAAGGACCCAGCTCCGCCATCGAAATTGAACCGCTCGAAGTTGGCGTTGCCCAGGTTCCTGAACTCAAGCGAGGCGGCGCCGGCGTCGACATCGAAATTCATTATCCGTTCAGGATTGGGGCGAGAAAAATCAAACTCACCGGCGGCAGCGCCGATCTCGATCGATAATTCGGTTATGGGGATGCCTCCCAGATCCATCTCAGCATCGCAGGCACCGGCTTCTATTTCCAAGACCGTGGGATAGCGGTTTGAGAGAACGACCTCCCACAGGTTCTTCTCGGTGTCGATATTTCGCTTGCGGCGTATGATCGATTCCAAATGCAGATGACCGGTTCCGCGTCGAACGTTATAATCGATTTCGCACTCGATCCTGCGCGGATCATAGTCAACCTCGACAGTGGCAACTTCCGCCATATCATCTGATGAGAGGATGATTTCCCCGGCGCCAAACTCGATACTGACTTCGATTTTTTCAGCCCCCTCGATATCTATTTTTTCGGATAGATGTTCCATCTTGCCTGCCGAGGCTGAAAACGTCAAGACAAAGATTGTCAGAATCGCCGGCACCGATATACGTAGTAGCATCTTGGGACTCTCCTTCCAGTTAGTCACTCTTTCAACTTACATACGTCGCCGGCAGGGTCAAGTTTCATCGACCCCGGAAACAGTGTCTGGCGGAGGGGTAGGGAACTGTTCCGGACGTATAGGTGGCGGCGCCGGTGGTGGCGGTTCCGTAGCGCTTTTGGCCCGGTCTTTCCAGTCGAGATACTCGCGCACACCAAATCGCGTAAGGAAAGCCGCCCCGACTCCGGACGAAACTGGGAAGGCGGTCAGGAGAATCGCGAGAACCAGGAAGAACACGCCGAATCCCTCGGCGGTGGCTTCGCTCGAACCCAGCAGGATGGCCGAAACGAACCAGAGGCTCATGACCAGAAGAATGCCCACCGTAGTCTGAAACAGTCGGCTCTTTTCGCCGCCAAGGAACCTTCGAGCGAAGGCTCGTCCGATCATGTTGCCGAACGCAACCATCCCCATCACCGCTGTCAGCAGGTAAGCAAGAGGCACCAGTGGAGTCAGTGGTATTCCGACAATGGTAATGGCCACCAGCACAATCAGCGGCGGCAATAGTAGCCATAACAGTAATCCGAGGAAGAACGCCTTAACTTTGCAGCATTCAAAACACACGCAGAAGTTACCCACGTGACGGGGCGCCACGATAATCAGAAGAACGCCGGAAATCAGCAGAAAAGCGGTGAACGAGGCCACCACGACTATACCCGCAACCGAAAACGGCGCGCCAAAATCTATGTCCAGCGGGGAAGCCTTTTCAACAATATCCCCTCCAACGATCCCCCCCTCCTGCACCACAACTTTGGGTGCCTGAATGTTGCCGTCGACCCGTCCCGTCTCGGTCACCAGTACACGCTCGTTCAGCGATTCGACATCACCGATCACCCAGCCCTTGATAGTCACGCGGCCCAGTACCGTGATGTCGTCATCGACAAACTCATCGTAGCCGACTGTTACAGGTCTGGTTTCAAATAGCTTGACCCATATTTCCTCGGTGCACCGCTGTTCGATAGGTGCATCGCCATCGTCGATGAGTCGGCCGCCGGGAACCGTCTCGTCCGGTTCAGGGATACCGAGAACAAAGAGCTCCCGCTCAAAATCGTAGTACCAATCATAGCCGGCCGTATCGACTGTAACAACGCCGTTATCGTCTAAGCGAATCTCGTTGAAGATCGTATCGGTCGGTTTGTTGGAAGCGTCTGTCGGTTGAGCGGAACTTGACCATGCCGGCGCGCAGACCAGCCCGGCGACGGTCAAGAAGAAATGAATGGCACGCGGAGTTCTCATTTTCAAACCAACATCCCATGTTTGCCAACCCGGCCTAATAGGCGGCCAGGGTGACGTCGCCCGAGTTCGAGCTTAGTTCTATACGTATTCCGCCGCGTCCGAACACACCTTCCAGGTAGTTGTCGGTCATCGATTGCACCGCCACCGGTAATTCGGTAGCTATGACGCCCGATTTGGTTTCCATCCTCAGTGCGCCGGCGGATCGCAGGGGTACGGAAAACACAATCGCTCCGGAACCCGTCTGCACAAAACAATTGCGTGGGCTGTCCAATTCAGTCCGCACATAAACGTCGCCATCATCGCTTTCAAGATCGATAGCACCGCTCACTTGTTGGATCTTCACAGAACTGGAGACCGACTTGATCCTGATATCGCCCTCTACCCACCGCAAGTCAATCTCGCCCTCGGCTTGCCGGATGGTCACAGGTCCCACCAAAAACTCCCCGTGAGTAACACCGGACTCGTTCTCGATATCTATCGGACCCTCCACGTTCTGAATCCGGACAGTTAAAGGTCCCACCTGATATTTCCCGTGAGTAGCATCAGACCCGTTTTTGATATCTATCGAACCTTCCACGTTCTGAATATCGATCTCTCCCGAAAGTTGCCGGATTTTAAGGGAACCGAACAATGACTCCCCTTTGACGACACCGGAGCCATTGTCAATGAAGATATCGCCGTCGATAGAGTTCAGTTCGATTTGAGCTGCCTTGGCTCGGATGGTAATCGTCTCAAAGGCTGGGGCCGTGATGCGGTAATCTACATTCCCATAATGAGACACGCCACCATCGAATCTCTTACCCAACAGAGATCGGTCTTCGTCGCCCAGGGGTAAGTAGTTGGTAGCGATGGCCACCTGGTTGCCACCTTGTTTCACCTCTATTCGTATCAGGTCGGCCACTCTCCTGGCGTCACTGAACTCCTGTCCCCACACCCGCTTGATACCTTCGACAATCAGATGGTTGCCACTGCCCTGGGTGATATACACATGACCGGCGGTGAGCGAAAGTTCAAGGTGGATCGGGGCGGTAACCTCCAAAGTCTTTTCAAACTCGAACCAGGCTTCGGCAATAGTGGAGGAAGGGGTCATCATGGACGCAAACATAACGAGCGCCGCTATGCCGACCGAATGCCGCCGTATCATGTTCAGTCCTCCATGTCCGTATCAGATCGCGTTCTTCAGCTTCTTCTTCAGAAGCTCACGAGCTCTGAAGATCCTTGCCTTGACCGTACCAATCGGTATGCTTAGAAGATCGGCGATTTCCTCGTACGATTTATCGTCCTTGTGCCGGTAGACAATGACCTCACGGTACTTGTCGGGCAGAGACCGGATCGCTTCCTCAATCGACAACCTCTGTTCTTTACGCTCCAGAGCGATTCCCGGGTGATATGAGTAGTCAGGGACGTCTATCTCGACGGTGCCGTCTTTGGTCTCCAGTTTACGATCAAGAGAGAGTGCCTTGATCCGTTTTTTGCGCAGGTGATCAATGGAGCTATTGGCTGCAATCTTGTAAAGCCAGGTTGAGAAGCGGTATTCGGAGCGATAACCGGCCAGCGAGGCAAAGGCTTTCATGAAAGTCTCCTGCACCAGGTCGTCGGCCGTTTCCTTGTCGCGTACGATCTTAAACACGATCTGAAAGACGGCTGAACGAAACCGGTGGGCCAGTTCGGTATAGGCTCTCTGGTCACCCCCCAAAGCCCGGCTAATCAGCGCTGTCTCGCTCTCGGGCAACGATCTGTTTCTTTCACTTAGCAGTTACGCTTCTCACCTGATTCGGTTTCACTTCCAGTCAAATATGATATGAAACCGACCACATACTCACAAGCTAAAAGGCAGTGCGGTTTGAACATTGTTCACAAGGACGGCCAGTAACCCCGAGTAGGTGGCGGCCTTGTGTCGCCAAAGTGAACGCCACTTGTGGCCGGCGGAGACAAGCCCCGCCGCTACGCGAGAGGAAAAGTAACTTGTTTGTGAAGGCAGGCGTCGGGCGGGGTCGCCCGACACCACCCGAAAATCCTTTTTTCGCTCCTCAGAAGAGGGGCAGACCGGGAGAGGCTGTCTCAGAGGATCGTTTCGTCGGGTCTTGGACTCGACGACGTCGAGGGTGTGACCCGACGATCTTTTCTAAACGGTTGCAGAGAGCACGCATAAGAAACCGGCGGTTCTCACGACCTCCTCCGGATGTCGAAGGAACCACCGGAATAGCAGCTTTTGGGACAGCCTCGGGAGGTCTGCCGCCCACCAAGAGCGGACTGCGCCCGACGGTCCAAGATTACCGGTCTTGCTTGACGCGGTATATCATGTTCATAAAGGCTTCGATCATAATGCGCGAGGTATACTCGGGGCCGGTGAGTTTGAAATACAGATATCCCTTGGGCGCTTCCACAACAACGCCGACAAGTCGGTGATCGGACCGTGACGGCGCATCCTCCCGGTCGAATCCCTCCGCCGGAGGGTTGTAGGTACCGAGCATCGATAAGACGTGCGCGGTCATGCCGTCGACCTGGCGATCATGACGGATGGCGGCACCGTGCGGGTCCCTGCCGTTGGGGTAGGACATCTGGTTGATCCAGCGTTCCATTCTGTCCTCCCAGACGCCCGCATCTTCACCGAAATAGTACACGGCCACCTCCGCCGAGACGCTGTCGTCCTCCAACGGACCATACTTGTAGAAAGCCCGCTTCTCACCCGACATGCCCAAGTCCCGCCACTGTGAAGCCGGGTTGAAAGTGATGCCGGCAATACTGATCGGGGTGCCGTCGAGGTCGAACGGAATGTTGGACGGTTTGTATTCGATATCAATGGTATTGGTATCCCGCGAAGCACTCCCTGCAACACCGCTGTCCGGTGCTGTCACCGCGGGTGGTTGATTCTTACTCGCGTCAGGTTTCTCGGCTGTTTTTTCCGATGAACATGCAATCAGCAGCAACGCGGGGATGAGCAGGGCTGCAGCCACCAGTCGAACTAGTCTCTTGAAGTTTATCATATTGCCTTCCAGGTTCTAATATCCTCAATGTTTCCGCAAGAAACACGCGTAGCGTTCAGTTATCATATTTGACAATTATACAGCAATGCGCCTAAACCGACAACCGTTCTTGCTATTCGCCCAATCTGAGATACGGCACGGCGTTGATGGCCAGCTCGCCCGGACCCTCGTCTTGATATCGATAGAATCCCGCGGCGGCGATCATGGCGGCGTTGTCGGTACATAGTTCCAACGAGGGATAGAACAACCGGCGTTTGATCGCACTCAGCCGTCCGGCCAACAGTACCCGCAGACGACTGTTGGCTGCCACCCCCCCCGATATGCTCACGTCGTGCAGATCGCGTTCGAGAGCCGCGCGCACTGTTTTCTCGACGACTACCGACACGGCGGCCTCTTGAAAAGAGGCGGCGATATCGGCCTTGTGGCGCTCGAACTCCGCCTCTGAGAGCTTGGCCAGGAACAGCGCTACCGCCGTCTTGAGCCCGGAGTAGGAGAACTGGTAGCCCTCCTTGAGAAGGGCGCGTGGAAACCGATGGTACTTCGGATCCCCTTGCTGAGCCAACTGGTCAAGCCGAGCCCCGCCGGGATAGCCGAGACCCATGAGTTTGGCTACTTTGTCAAACGCCTCGCCGAGAGCATCGTCTCTGGTGGCACCGAGGATCTCATAAGAACCGAAGCGCCGAACTTCGACGAGCATGGTGTGGCCGCCGGACACTATCAGAGTCAGGTGGTTTGCCAGAAGGTCGGGATGTTCCAGCAGGTTGGCGGCAATGTGCCCCTCGATATGATGTACTCCTATGAAATGCTTACCGGCGGCAAAAGCCAACCCCTTGGCGAAGGTCAACCCTACCAGCAGGGGACCGATCAGCCCCGGCCCCATGGTAGCAGCGATGAGATCGACATCATCCAGCGACACGCCGGCCTCAGTTAGAGCCTGACGGTACACCGGTACGATCTTGCGCAGGTGAACCCGGCCGGCCACCTCCGGTACGACACCGCCGAATTTGGCGTGATCGGTTTGGGAATGAATCACGTTGGCCAGGATCTGCCGGCCATCGAGGACCAGAGCCACCGAGCTTTCGTCACAGGATGTTTCTATGCCGAGAGTGAGCATGGCTACAAACGGCTTATTGCCACGGAGTCGACCGAGACAGATTTCACCCTGAACGTTGTGGGACAGTCCACCTTCAAGGCCGCCCGTCCGGAACTATCCAGCCTGGTGTAGTCTGCCGAAGCCACGAGAGCGGAAGCGTCGAGTTTATCGATTTCCTCGGGCGGACCGGTCAGGACGACAGTGACCAATTGCGGTCGAATGGCCGTCCGGAGGTCGCCGGGGGCGTTATACAACACGACCGGAACGTTGTCGAAAACTCTGGTTCGCACCGGCACCACCCGAACCTTGAGCGTAACAGAGTCCGGATCGAGCGTGATCCCATGGCCGACCGGCGCGGTCAGCGGCAATGTAATTTCAAGGCTGTTGCGCAGTCCGGTCATCTTCTTATGTTCGGTAAAGATAATACTGAAGCCTCCCAGCAGTGAGCGCGGTCCGGACACTTTCACTTGGGCCGGCTCTGGCCGGGAAATCGAGGCAACCGCGAAACCATCGTCGGCAACTGCCACTAAGTCGGCCTCAACAGACAGGGTCACCTCCGACCTGCGATCAATGTACAATTCCAACCCAACAGGTGTGACTATTTCACCCAGCGAGATCAGGTTGTTTCCTCCAACCAACGAGGTGTTAGCCGGCGAGAGTGTCAGTTGATGTCGCCCCGCAGTGAACTGTGTAGCGTTGATGCGCAGACCTTTCTCCCGCCATCTGGATCGCATCAACTGCTTGCCGCTGGCCGACACGACCACCTGCAATGAATCAACCGGATACCGGACCAGTGACAGGTCCGCCTCGAGGTTAATACTGGTAACCGGCAACAGCACTTCGTAGACGTATGTTTTCTCTGTTGCCACGTGAAACCAAAGCAGCAAACCCAGAAGGAGAGCTACTATCTTGAGTGACAGATTATCAAACAACGAAGCCACTACAGTCCCTTTGATCCTGTCGGCCGGAATCCGTCCGGTCGGGTGCAAGTATTCTAATGAATCGGCGGGCTTCAAACAACAACAATTGCAGAGACGCGCTGCGGTCTGTTAGTCGACTCTCGATGGGTTATTCCACCAAAATCGTGTCAGACCCTCATCGCTGCCGATCCAGACATAGTCACCATCGAGCAGCAGGTCGTACAGGTAGTCCGAGGGCAGACCGTCCAGAGTGGTAAACTGACGCATCTTGAGGCGATCATCGGTATAGTAGATCAAAGTCAGACCATCGGAGGAGGCGGCTGCAACGATCGTATCATTGATAGCCAGCGCCACCACCGCTGAGTGCCGCCGTTCCGTCTGATGCAGCAACTGCACTTTGCCGCTGAGACCATCGGCCCACACTACGCCGTCGGGTGCGGCAAACACTATCTGCTGCTGCCACGAGGCGATACAGTAGACGTCCCCCGTCAGCACGCGATCGGGATCGACAAACTGTTGCCATCGTCCACTCTCCAGATGCAGTCGAAAGGCGCCCTCCGAAGTTGCTACCCACAAGAGTGAATCGATATGTTTCAGGTCGTAGACGGCCACCAGGTTGAACCGACCGGGCAGGACATAGGAGACAGAGTCCCCCGAGACCGGCGCCAGGGCGAGACCTTCTTCGGTACCGACGAAGAGAGAATCGCCCACCAGTTCCAGGGAGTAGACATTGTCGTGCGGCAGACCGTTGAAAGTCGACAAGCGACGCGTCACGCGCCCGGCGACGCGATCCAGGTAGAGCAAACCTTCTGTCGTTCCGAGAAAGAGGGTTCGCTCATTGACGACCAGACAGTTGACGTCAACCACTGGGAAGTCGTTGAACAAATCGGGTTCAACGTAGCTAAAGGCATTGTTGTCACGATCAAAAATAGTGACGCCGGTTCGCGAAGCATCGATAGCCGCCCCTGCCATCCAGAGCCGACCGTCGTACTCGTAGATGGTATTGACATGTTTCTGGATCAATCCGAACGGCATCAGTTCAATCATGTTGGAAGTGGTAGCGGCATTGGCGGCGCCATAACCCCAGGTGCCTAACCACAGGTTGCCGTCACCGTCGTCGAGCATATCGGTGATCGAAAAGTATCGACCATCGGGGTCTATCAACCGACCGTCACCCGGATAATGGAATCCCGGCGGCATGAACATCGTCGCCGGCAGCTTGACGTGTACGGAACTGTTGTCGATCATCGGCAACTCAGTCAGGGAATACCAACGATCAAAGAGAGAATCAAATTCAAACAGCCCCATCGGCGTCTCGGCGTAGAGCCTTGTATCGAATTCGTCGACGAACACCTGCAGGACCTGTTCACTGCCGAGACCTTCACCGCCGGTGAGAGGCTCTTCCCACCGCAACGTCATTTTGTTGAAACGCGTGATTCCTTCGGTGGTCGCAAAGTAGACGTGCTTGAAGGAGCTACTGATGGAGTTGATATGGTTGAAGTCGGCGTAAGTGACCATCTGATCCTTCAGGATGTCCGACGATGTCGTGGCACTGAGCGCCAAGAGGGTCAGGCACCATCGGATGCCGATGCAGCGCTTCCGTTCAGTCATACCGAATCACCCGTCAGGCTGTCCAGCACGGCCGCACACAGCAGGGCGGTACCATAAACCAGTGCTCTCTCATCGCCTTTGAAGTTCGACGAATGCCAGGGATGGACGGCTCCGATCTTAGGGTTACGACATCCCAGACGGAACATGGCGCCCGGCGCTTGTTGCAGATAGCGGGCGAAATCCTCACCTCCGAGCACCTGAGGCGTCGTGACGATTTTCCCCCGTCCAAACAGTGCTGAGAAGTTCTTCCGGAGAATCTCGTTGGCTGTCCGGTGATTGTCCAGGACCGGGTAGCCCGGGAAAAAGGTCACTTCCGCTTTTGCTCCTCGCGCCTGACAGATCGCCTTAGCCGTGCGCTTGATGCGCTTCGGCAACTCCCGCGCCGTCTTGTCCGAGAGCGCTCGCGCCGTGCCCTTGAGTTTGACGGATTCAGCAATAACATTGCGTGCTCCCCCGCCCTCAATCCGACCGATGGTAATCGCCACTGGTGAGATCGGATCGATCTCACGCGCCACGATTGTCTGCAAAGCCTGGATGAGTTCACCGGCAGTCACTATTGCATCGACCGCATCGTGCGGTCGCGCGGCATGCCCGCCCCGACCCTGTATGACGATATCAAAATCGACCACCGAGGCCATGGTGACACCATCGCGCAGTCCAATCTTGCCGGTCGGCACGGACGGATCGACGTGCAAACCGAAAACCATCGAAACCCCGTCCATGGCACCATTGTCAATCAACGGCAGAGCGCCACCCGGCGGACTTTCCTCAGCCGGCTGAAACATGAACCGAACCGAACCCGGGATCTTGTCCCGCATCTCTGAGAGGACTGCCGCCGCCCCAAGAACCACCGCCATGTGCATATCATGACCGCAAGCATGCATACAGCCTTCGATTTTGGAACGATACCTCAAACCGGTACTCTCCGAAATCGGGAGGGCATCGATGTCGGTGCGCATCGCCACCGTCGGTCCCGGCTGTCCGCCTTTGAGTTGGGCCAGCAGACCGGTCTCCATCTTAAGTGACATCAATTTAAGCCCCAGAGAGCGCACTGTTTTTTTCAAGTAGGATGTGGTCTTGAACTCGACAAAGGAGAGTTCAGGATACTGATGGAAACGCCGTCTCCAGGCAACCTGTTTACGGAACCAGCGCCGGGCGGCTCCGAGGATGTGATTGTGTAAAGCGTCCATGCTGGATTCTGGTCCCTACGGCTATGCCGTTTGCCATCAAGAGTTGTCTCACTGAATACGCATTCGAAAGAAACCCTGATGCGGGTATTCCTCTCCAAGTTGCCCGATATCCTTCGTGGTTACCCAGGGTCGATTGCGGTCCTCAGTGAGTAGCGGGATATGAAAATCGCATGCCTCTTCACAGCCGCAGGCAACCACGTAGCGCCGGTCTCCTTTCCTATTAAGGAGCTTTAGAAGCACTATATAGGCACGACCATGGCGACCGGTTTCATCGTGAGCTATGTACAAGTCACCCGGCGCCACGTCCTTCGGTGTTATAGAATCGCAATTCGCTGCCAAGCTCTTATAGCTCGTCTGGTCTATACAGAAAAGCATGTAGCGGTAGTACTCACGAGGGGTCGGCTGACGTTTCTCGGTCGGTTTGAAGAACGGTTCCATGCGATTGTTGAAGCGCAGATCGCCGCTGAGGAAATCCTCGTAGCGCAGGGTGTCGCCTGCTTTCGGCAAGATCCTGAATTCGGATTCGCGGTGACGATAGTAAAGCCACTCGGCAAGAATGCGTATTGGTATAGCCTGATCCGTAAAGCGGCCACCCTTCCACGGCAGATGCACGGCTCGGGAAATCTCGCCATGTTCGTACATCTTTCTGCCCTTCCAGTGCCCGACCGGTTTCCATCGATGCCACAATGGAAAACGCGACACCCAATTCTGGAACGGGGTCAACTCAGATGAATCCGGACGATAGAACCCTTCCGGTAAAATAAACTCGGTCTCAAAGGTATAAATCGTATCCTTCATGGTCACGAACGGATAATGCTCGTAATACCATTTGAGAATCTCCGCGGTATCCTTGGGCTGCTGGGCGGCAGCTTGGCCGACTATTATCAAACAGGCCACAAGGGCGCCGATCAAACGAGTCATACCTCTTCATCCCCTTTCAACTCACTCCACAGTCGGCTGGCGCGTCGGACGTGGGGGATCGTGATAGAACCACCAGCGACCATACCTATCGCCATCACTTCATCAAACTCCTGATCAGTGAAATTCATTTCTTTCACCCTGATCGTATGGTAGGTAACGCAATCGTCACAGCGCAATACCAATGAGGCGACCAACCCCAATAACTCTTTGGTTCTGGCATCAAGAGCGCCGTCGCGGTAAACGGCGGAGTCGATACCGAAGAACCTCTTGATATTGATGTTGTCTCCGGAAAGTACGATCTCATTTAGCTTCTCTCGCTCTTCCTTGAACTCTTCTACCGACTTGGCCATGCTTTTCTCCCGAGTTTGTCGGTGAATATAGTCGTCGGGCTCACCCTATGCAATACTAAAGCCGGCCGACCGCAGGCAAAGTTATTGACAGGGGCGGTTGAATTGCGGCATTATGTACTGAACAGATACATTTTATGGAATGGAAAGGAAGGTCCGATGAATCAGAAGGTCAAGCTCATTGCATCTCAGTACCGCCTCAACAGCAGCTTCGTAGCCACAGCCCTGAAAGGAATGAGCGAGGCAGACATCAGCGCCCGCATTCAGGACGGCGGCAACTCCATGAAGTGGATTGTCGGGCACATGGCTTGGTCGCGCTTTCTGTTGAACCAACATCTGGGCGGTGACGACGAGAACCCGTTTGGCGACTTGTTCAAACGTGGCGCCGAGGTGAAACCCGAATCTGAGTGCCCGTCGCTGGACGAAATCCGCAAAGTCTGGGATGATATTGCCGCCAAAGTTGACAAGCGGCTTGATGAGTTGTCGGATCACGAGTTGGCCGCACCATTGGAGACGCAGTATCCGATAAACGACGGCACGGTGATGGGCGCGATTGCCTTTCTGTCGTTACATGAGACTTACCACGTCGGGCAACTGGCCTATATTCGATGTTTGCACGGCGGGGACGGGATCACCGGCTGAGCAGTATTGTAGTAGTAGGGCGGCATCCCTAAACCTGTTCTGCTGTCACCCCTGCGAAGGCAGGGGTCCATCTTCTCCTGTAGGTCGAAACCCCTGGTCCGAAGGACCGCCGCAGGCGGGTTTCGACATTATGTATTGATTGCGACCCTGAAAACGGAAAGCAGAAAGTCGGCTTCGCCGGTGTCGAAACCACAGGGGTTTCGACCTACGGTTACTTAGAGGAGTTACGTGCCGAGCTTATCAGACCTACTCGCTGCTTGAGGGTGCCCGAAGGTCCATAATACGGCTTTCCAAAAGTAGTATCTGGTCCGGCGTCCTGGCCATCTTGACCAGGCTCAGAAGTTCCTTGGCCGTGGCGACTTCCTCGACCTGCTCATCGACAAACCAGTTCAGGAAATTATGTGTAGCATGGTCCTTCGCCTCGATGGCCACGTCGACACATTCGTTGATGTTTCCGGTTACCTGAATCTCGTGATTGACAGCGGCCTGGATGATCGCTTCAACCGAGTCCCAGTCGGCCGGTGGTTCCTCCAACGCCAGCAGTTTGACCTCGGCATCCTGGTCCAGCAGGTACTTGGCCATCTTCAACGCATGCGCCTGCTCTTCAGCCGCCTGCTGTGTAAACCACTCAGCAAACACCTTCAAACCCATCGATTCAAACTCGAACACCATCTGCTGGTAGAGCCAGTAGGAGTAATATTCATACTTGATCTGCAAGTTCAGCCGGTCAGCCACTTTTTTCGAAATCATCATGATCCGTCTCTCCTTGTCATCATGTTATTTTCAGTAACCAACATCGCTTACCGCGAGAGGTTCCCGATTTCGGCATTTGCAGAAGGAAATCAGGAGATTCTTGGGAAAACTCTGTATAGCCTGTAGATCGAAACCCCTGACCCGCAGGGTCGGCCTGAGCGCAGTCGAAGCATGATTCCTTGTAGAACAGCAGGGCGGGTCCGTCTTCGAACCCGCCACTGTCGGCAGGTCTGCGGACAGACCCACCCTACGAAATCTGTATGTGGTTTGACGATTAACTCTCGTCGAGCAACTGCTCCATCTGATCGACCAGTTCACCGAAAAGTCGGATGGTGCGCCCTACCGGCCCCGGGCTGGTTATATCCACTCCGGCCCTCTTGAGAATGTCAACCGGGTACGCAGATGAACCGGTGGCCAGAAACTTCAAGTATGCTTCCTGAGCCGGTGTGCCTTCTTCGAGGATCTTCTGTGACAGCGCCTCGGCGGCGGCGTATCCTGTGGCATACTGGTAAACATAGTACTGGCGGTAGAAATGCGGAACTTTCATCCCACCCATGTCGTTGTTTTCACCGATTACCAGGTCAGGACCGTTGTACTTTTGGTAGATCTCACGATAGGTCTTGCGGAAGTAGTCGACCGAAACCGCCTGACCGGACTCGATTCGCTCGTGCACGGCCAACTCGAATTCAGTGTACATCACCTGGCTGAAGAAGGTCCCTCGAATCTGCCTGATGTAGTGATTCAGGAGCGCCAGTTTCTCCTCTTTGCTCTTGGCGTTGGCCAGAAGATGTTTGATGATGAGCGCTTCATTACAGGTGGAAGCCACTTCAGCAGTGAAAAGCGTTTGGTCGTGATAGATATACGGCTCAGCCCGATTGGTGTAGAAGCTGTTCATGGCGTGGCCCATCTCATGCGTTAACGTGAACAGGTCATCGAGACGCCCGGTGTAGTTCATGAGCACATACGGATGCGAAGTGTAGGTCCCCCAACTGTACGCGCCGGTCCCCTTCCCCTCCGTCTCATAGACATCCACCCAGCCTGATTGCAAACCCTCCTGAAGGTCCTTGACGTATTGATCCCCCAGCGGTTTGACACCAGCCGTGAGGATATCCATACACTCCTCGTAAGAATACTCCCTGTCGAACACAAAGCCCAGGGGGACGGACAGATCGTAGGTATAGAGAGTGTCGTAGCCGAGAATCCGCTTGCGCAAACTGGTCCACTTGTGCAGGACCTCGATGTTGGCGTTAACCGTCTCAATAAGATTCTGCACAACGTCGGTTGGGATATTGTTGCCGTCGAGACTGGCTCCGAGGCATGTCTTGTACCCGCGCACTTTGGCCAGCGCCCAGTCCTTGGCCAGCGACGAACCGAAAGTGGCGCCCAGCGTGTTGATATATTTTATGTAGGCCGTCTGCACCGTGTCGTTGGCCCGGCGCCTCAGGTCGCGATCTGTGCTCTCCATGATCCGAGCATACCGTCCCCACGTAAGGTCGATAGTATCCCCTTCGGTATCGACTACCGTGCCTAACTTCAGGTCGGCGTTGTCGATCATGTTGAAAATATTCGACGGCGCCCGCGTCACCGGCACCATGGCGGCCAGGATGGCCTCTTCTTTTTCCGACAGGATGTGCTCCTTTTGGCGCAACTTGTCCTCAAGGTAGAAACGGTACTCTTCCAGCGCCGGCGACTGCTTCATGAACGATTCAACCTCGGTCTGATCGAGCGCTAACAGTTCCGGCTCGATGAATGAAACCGCCTCCGCCATCTGCGCGTACAGCGCCTGGATGCGACCGGTAAGTTCCTGGTATTCGCTCTTGCGGTTGTCCTCGTCCAGCTTCAAATATGCATAGACCCATAGGTTGGCTTCGATGATGCTCAAACTGTCGTTTAGCTTCAGACAGCTAAGAAGCATCTCCGGCGAGTCGCCCATGTGGCCGCGATACTGCTCAAATCCGGCGAGACCGGACTGCAACGAATTGAAATCCGACTCCCAGGCATCGAGGGTTTCGTACATGTTTTCAACACGCCACTTGTACTTGTCGTCGATATCCTCCCGCTGCGGGATCGAGCCGTCATCGGCCGACCAGGTTGCTGTTACCGCGAACAGCACAACCCAAAGAATCAACAGGGCCCGACTGAGCGTTTGCAAACGATTCATTGTCTCTCCTGATGTTACACCGTTTCAACTTAGCTGTTTACACTTCATCATTGGACGCGTAATATAGACAACAAGTTGCATCTGTACAGAGGAATCTCACAAGGACGACACTCAATGTTTGAAACCAAAACCAATATCAAGCTGCACGACACCGACGCGGCCGGGGTGGTGTTTTTCGTCAACTACTTTCGCATCGCTCACACCGCCTACGAAGCATTCTTGAAATCGATAGGCTGCGGCCTTGATTATGTCATCCGACACTCCGACTATCTCATTCTGATCGCCCACGCCGAGGCCGACTACGAACGCGCCTTCCAGTTGGGCGATGTCATTACTATTGGCCTCAAGGCCACGAAGATCGGGCAGTCATCGTTTGAGATAACGTCCGAGATCAGGGACAAGGCAGGCAATGTCGGAGCGACGGTGCGCACTGTCCACGTGGTGGTGAGCAAGAAGACGGCTGAGAAAATCGCGCTACCCGACAAGATTCGCACCGGCCTGGAAAGTATCAGTTGATTTCATCGAGGTCGGGCTGTGCGGCTAACCGGCGAAATGCCTCGCGGTCGATCTTGAGCGCGCGGCCTGTCTGAACATCGGGCCAGCAATACAACCGTACCGGCAGTTTGAATCGTGGGAGTGATTTTGCCAGTCGGGTGAGGATATCGCCCCGGCTGAGTGCCTCGCCGGCGGCAAAACGAACAAACGCCACCGGCCGCCGGCCGAATTCGTCATCCGGAATCGGTACCACCAGAGCCTCTTCAACATCCGGCAGACAACACAGCGCCGTTTCGATCTCTTCCGGATGGATGTTCTCTCCTCCGGAGATGAACATGTTGTCCTCGCGTCCGACCACACTGAGGTAGCCATCGGCATCCAGGCTGCCGATATCGCCGGTGTGGAACCAACCGTCCACGTCCCTGCCGCTCACTAGTTCGCCGCCGGTCACGTAACCCTTGAAAAGGGTCCGGCCACGAACGAGAATCTCTCCATCAGCGGCAAGCCGCATCTCACGATGATTCAACAATCGCCCCGATGTCGTCAGACGCGACACGGAATCACGCACGGCAGTTGTTGTAACCTGCGAGGCCATCTCGGTGAGACCATAGGTCGTACAAAGCGGCCAGCCGCGATTGGAAGCCTCAGAGATCATTTGCTCGGGAACGAAGCCACCTCCGACGAGAATGGCTTTCAGACGATCTGCTGCGCCTTGGGACAGGTCTTGATCCAGAAGGCGTCCCAACTGAGTAGCCACCAGCGACAGGTGCGTGATCAGGTTGCGCTCAATCACAGCCTCAAGGTTGTCACCGCGGTCATCAATGACTACTGCTGCCCCACCCAGCATAGCGCGAAACAGTATAGCCAGGCCGCCGACATGCCACAGCGGCAACGTTAACAACCAGCGATCACCCGGCGACACTTTGATGTTCTCGTTTGACCCCAGAGCGTTGTAGTAGTGGTTGGCGTAACTGTGCAGCGCTGCTTTCGGCCGATTGGTAGTGCCGGAGGTGAACATGACGGTAGCTGGGCGATCCAGATCGAAAACCGGGTCGTCCGATATGTTGCCGCTGTCGTCGGGTCGACCGGAGACGATTTCCGCCATATCCAGACGGCGGATCGACAAAGACCACTCCATACCGAATGGTTCACCCATAGTCACCAGCGTGCCACAACCGATGTCATCAAGCAGACCTGCGACAGCCTCGCGCGGGAAGCGCACACTGATAGGACAAGCGACGGCGCCGATCCGCCACAAAGCGTGCAGGAGAATCGGGTACTGATGACAGTTGTTGGCGATGATGCCTACCCGCTCGCCTTTGGCGATGCCTTTGTCCCTCAGGTATGACGCCGTGGCCGATACCAAGTTCGCAAGTTCACGGTAACTAACTGAATGTTCATCGCAAATAAGCGCCTCTCGCTCGGGCCAACGTTCTGAGGCGGCAGCCAAAGGGGAGATCATGTTACACTTCTCCGAGTTCTTGCAGCATCTCGTGATCGATCAGATCCGCAACGTTGGGCAGCTTGTTAATGACGATCACACCACCGACTGTCGGTAGCGCTGAAGAAAGCAGGTCACGTCTAAACCAACCGGAAGTATCGAGGCCGACCGGAACGTCGGCGACGTTGATTCCCGCCGCCAACCGTGCGAGTGTAACCAGACCAATCCCCGATTCAAACGATGAACTGATCACCGTCTCCACGCCGCGCCCGCTAGCTACACGTGCAAACTGCGCCACCCGTTCCAGCCCGAGCATGGTAGGCTTGAGCACTATTGCTTTGATGTTATGACAGCGATGCAGATCCTCGGGTTTCATGATCTGCAGAGTCTCATCCAAGGCCAGCGGCAATGGCGTCTCAGACGCTTCTATAAGAACCTGCAAGTCAGCCGCGGACGACACCGGCTCTTCGATGTAGTCGATGTCACATCCGCGGACGCCGAGTGCAAATCGGTTGAAGTCGGTGAGACTATAGCGCTGGTTGGCGTCCAACCGCAAGATAGCATCCGGGCCGATTTCTTGCCGCACCTCCCTCGTCAGCCGAATGTCGTCATCCACAGCACACCGACCCACCTTGAGCTTAAAGGCACGCCAACCGTCGCTGCGGAGTATTCCCGCTTTATCCAGAACTTCCGTATCCGCGCCGGTGAGCAGAGCGTTGACTGTGATTTCGTCGAAGGGATGATCTGAGATTAGTCGACACAGCGGCACACCTCGCCGTGACGCCATCAGCGACAAAACTGCTGTCTCGAATCCAAACCGCACCGATGGCGACAGGTCGTAGGCACCAAGCCACGTCTCGAAACCACCGGACAATTCTTCCAGGTTGTCGGGGATAGTAGCGTCAGTCACAGAGAACCGCAAATGGGTCAATTGCTGCTCGGCATCGTCGAGTGACTCGCGGCTGAAACCGTCCAACGGCGCCACTTCACCATAGACAGCGCGGCCGGTTTCATCACTCAACTCAACTATTATCCCCCGGCGGCATGGATGCGAGTGACCACCGAGATCAAGATGTTTCGACAACGGCAGGCTATAACCGTAGAGGCGCATGGATACGATTTTCATAGCATCCACCCGATTGAAAACAAAATGCTGTATAACAGCAAGAGCCTGCCGGTGGTTGCCAGCACACCGTTGAGAGCGGTCCCATCCGTTGAGGTCAACGCGGTGCGAAAGGCCGGGATGGCAGCGAGCGCGGTGGCCGTAGCCAAAAGTGAAAACGGGTGGTCTCCGGTCCAGATGTACAGCGCCGGTGACACCGCGCAGGCGGCCAGTACAGCGACGATATATTCGCAACGAGCAAAACATCGTCCCAGCCGAACAGCCAGCGTTCGTTTGCCCGCTTGCCGGTCGCTGTCGATATCACGAAGGTTGTTGATGGTAAGAATCGCTACCGAGAACAGACCGGGAGCCAAACCGGCGACGACAACGACCGCATTAATGTCGAGCATCTGGACGTAATACGTTCCCCCCACCGCTACCGGTCCGAAGAAAATCAGCACGAATATCTCCCCCAGCCCGTGATATCCGAGCGGATAGGGTCCGCCGGTGTAGAACACGCCGAACAGGATTGACGACAGACCGATGATGACGATCGGCCAGCCGCCGCGCCAGACCAGATAGCAGCCGATCAACAAGGCCAGGCCGAAAGCAATCATGGCTGCATGCTTCATGGTCGATGGTTTGATTAGTCCGGCCTGGGTGAGCCGTGTCGGTCCAAGACGGTTGTGGGCATCGGCACCTTTGACGTAATCATAGTAATCGTTGGCGAGGTTGGTCCCGATCTGAATCATGACCGCCCCGAACAACGCCGCCGCCGCCGGCAGGAAAACTGTAGCACCGGCGGCGTGGGCCATGGCGGCGCCAATCAGGACCGGTGCGATAGCGGCCGGCAGGGTCTTGGGGCGTGTCGCCAGCCACCAGAGTTGTAGTTGTGATTCCGTCATTTCAGACATCGGTATACCGGGGTCGGCATGCGTCGTCGTGCGCCGGCCTGATTGAAGTTCGCGTTAGACGAGGACGTCCACCGCGCACGGGCGTGCCGCGCGCGAAAAACACATTTATGCGTCTCCTTTTGAGGCCCCATGGCGCACCCCTTGGGGGCACCCTCAGGCCTGTCGTTGCGAACCCCGCGCGGTGCGCGTGGTGTGGCAATCTCGATTCGTTGGCAGACGTGGCGTGTGAGATTGCCGCGCTCCCCATGACACGAGTGTCTTCGGTCGCTCGCAATGACGAGAAAGGGAGCTTTTTCAACAAGTCCCAAACGACCCCACCGGCAATCTGGCGCATCACGGCTGACGCGGGAACTTGGAGAAATCCGGCTTACGCTTTTGCACATAGGCGTCACGACCCTCCTGACCTTCTGCTGTCATGTAAAACAGCATGGTCGCATTACCGGCCAACTCCTGCAACCCGGCCTGGCCGTCGCAGTCGGCGTTCAAGGCCGCCTTGAGACATCGAATCGCCATGGGCGAGTGTTCCAGTATCTCGCGGCACCATTTGACGGTCTCCTCCTCCAGACGGTCCAGCGGCACCACGCAATTGACCAACCCCATCTCAAGCGCCTGCTGAGCATCGTACTGACGACAGAGGAACCATATCTCCCGCGCCTTTTTCTGTCCGACGATGCGAGCCATGTAGCTAGCGCCGTAGCCCCCATCGAAAGAGCCCACCTTGGGACCGGTCTGCCCGAACACGGCGTTGTCGGCCGCGATGGTCAGATCGCACATCATGTGCAGGATCTGTCCGCCACCAATAGCGTATCCTGCTACCATGGCGATCACCGGTTTGGGGCAGGTTCGTATCTGGCGCTGAAAATCAAGCACGTTCAGGTGGGCGACACCCTCGTCGTCGACATAGCCGGCATCACCTCTGACCGTCTGGTCGCCACCGGAACAAAACGCCTTGTCTCCCTCGCCCGTTATAATGATCACGCCTATTTGCGCATCCTGACGAGCATCCTCAAAGACGCGAGCCATCTCAAACACGGTTCTGGGTCGAAAGGCGTTACGCTTCTCCGGACGATTAATAGTGATCCTGGCGATACCTTCAGCCTTGTGGTACTTGATATCATCGTATGTTCCGGCGTCTTTCCATTTTATCGCGGCCATAGATAACTCCATGTTCAAGACATCAGAAAATCCCGCACCAGACTGCCGAAAAGGCGCGGATGTTCCCAGTGTACGTTGTGCCCGGCGCCGGCGACAATGTGCAACCTTGCGACCGGACATCGCTCGGCCATCTCGCGGCCGATACCACTAAACTTAGCATCTTTCTCGCCGGCAATCAAGAACAACGGCATCGCCAATCGATCGAGGTTTTCCCACAACGACGGCTGTGCTCCCGTGCCCATTCCCTGAAGCGACAAACACAGACTCCGGGGATCGTTGTTCAGGCGTCGAGCGATGAGCGCCTCCAGCTTCTCCGGTCTCGAAGACATCGACGCAAACAACGGTTGCGCGAACCATTCACGAAGAAACTGCTCATACGGTACCGTGAGAATCCGTTCGGCCAGAGCGGCATCTTCAATGATGCGTCTTTGCCGCTCAATCTCGGTTCTAAGACCGGGCGAGGTCGACTCAAATACTACTTTTCTGATGCGATCCGGGTAGTGAACGGCAAGATACAACGCCAGCCGTCCCCCCATCGAGTAGCCGACCAGGTGCACCGGGGGGAGTTCCAGATCATCCAACCACCGCACGATTCGGGCAGCACAGTTTTCCATCCGGTAACTGTCGACGCCACCGTGCATGATGGTTTTGCCATGGCCCGGAAGATCGATGGTCACAACCGAAAGACCGGCTTCGATCAGTGGCTCGATTATTTGATCCGTCCAGTCATCCGCCGCCCCCATGAATCCGTGCAGCATCACCACCGTCGTCTGTTTCGGGTCACCGTATTGACGGAAGTGGAACTGTATAGAAGTAGTGTCCGTCATTTAGGCCTCTGGAATGATCCGGCCCGCCTCCGAGAGCAGCTTTCGATATAGGTCCCGAGTACCCTCTCGGTCGGTCCTTACTTCGATCAACACAGGACGTTCCGACCCACCAGCTCTCCGATAGCACTCCACGAACTCGTCCGGTGTCGTCGGCGTATGATACTCCAATCCGAACTGTTCAGCGCTCGACGCAAAGGTCAGCCCGTGCGGTGTCGCAAAGTACTTCTCGAAAATATCTTTACGCTCCGCCACCGGCAAGAGCGAAAAGATGCCGCCACCATCGTTGTTAATCAGCACGATAGTCATCGGATACTCCAGCGATCGAACGATGGCCAGCGAATTGAGATCGTGCAGCAGCGCCAGATCACCCAGCAGGAGCGTCACGGGCCGTCTCAGCCCGACCGCATAGCCTGCCGCCGCAGCAATGGTGCCGTCGATTCCGCTGGCGCCGCGATTGCACGCCACCGGTGGCGTTTGCGTAACCGACTTTTTGGCAAAATCAGCGAAGCTGTCCATCAGGCGAATCGACAGGCTGTTACCGACGAACAAACCGGTATTATCGGGAATGTTCTGTGAGATCAGGCGCGCGATGCCCGGTTCACTTAGATCGTGACCGCCCTCTATAGTGCACTGCACAATCGAAGCGACCTGCACCGAGGCCTGCCGCAGTTGCCTCTTGAGGTCAAACTCCCCGGCGGTTGCAACCAACGGGGTTACAGCCTCGCAGAATGCAACCGGCGAACATTCAAGGCGGTGCGTCACCATGTGCTGCCAGTCGTGGCGGTACGGATGATCGGCCACGTGCAGCAGTTCGTCGAAGGACGCCGCCTTCAGAAACGTCATCAACCGTTTCGATACTACTCGACCGCCGAGATGCAGCGCCACCGCCGGAAGTGCGATCTTCCAGGCGTCGACCGACTGTAACAGGAGGTCATAGTACGGTATGACGGTGTCACACTCAGCCCCGAGTCTCAGTCCCGATGAAATATCCGGCAATACCGGCCACCCGAGGTGCCGGGCGAATCGTTCGACCGCAGTGCGCTCCGTGTCATTCGAAAGTCGGCCCACCACGAGCAACCCGGACGCTGCCGAGTTTATGATGTCGCTCGCGTGGCTGAGTTGGTCATCGCTGAGTACGGTCTGTCGCGGTTCGTAGGTCGTGAACGGCCGCTGCCGACTTCGCCAGGTCGCCAGAGCAGGACTATCGGATAGAGTTGAATCAGTATGAGGATCCGGCAGGAACGGTTCGCGAAACATACAGTTGAGATGCACCGGCCCGGCCGGACTTGAGTGGGCGCGATGGACTGCATGGTCAATCATGGTCAGGATGGATTCCGGAGGGACGTTTTTCTCAGGACACGGGACATCGAAATGCCATCGCGTATAATGTCCGTACAGATTCAGTTGGTCAATGGATTGGTTGGCGCCGCAGTCACGTAGTTCCGGCGGGCGATCGGCGGTCAGGAGAATCATGGGGACCATGTCCATCGACGCTTCAACCACAGCCGGGAGATAGTTGGCGGCCGCCGTACCTGATGTACAGATCAGCGCTGCCGCGCGACCGGTCGCACGGGCATAACCGAGGGCGTGATAGGCAGCCACGCGTTCGTCATAGAATATTCGTCGCTTAGCCGTAGGGTGATCGGCCACCGCGATCGTGAGGGGAGTGCATCGCGCACCGGGCGACAGGCAGAACTGCTTGACTCCGCAGCGCACCAGTTCCTCAATCATCAACTCGCCCGTATAGAGATTGTAGGCACCTGTTTGATCGGACATATCAGTTCAGGGCAGCAAGAAAATCGGACAGCTTACTGTCGATCTCGCGCCACTCCTCCTCGGCTGAAGAGCCTTGCACAATTCCAGCGCCGGAGTACAGATGCAACTTGTGGCCATCGACCAACCCGGAGCGAATCCCGACGGCGAACTCGGCGCTGTCAGAACCCACCCATCCCACCGGAGCGGCGTACCAGCCGCGATCGAATGGTTCCAGTTTCTCTATCATCGGTAGCGCCCTCGAAGTCGGCACCCCACCCACCGCCGAAGTCGGATGCAGTCTCGTTAGTATCGCGGAGTCGTCGTAGCCGTCGGCCAGTTCACCCTCCAGCCGTGTTACCAGGTGCTGAACACGCGCAAGTTTCATCAATGAACCAGCAGCTTCACCCTCAACCGTTCTCCAGTGCCGGCAGATTTTCCTCAGCACTCGGGCGATATCATCTACTACAAAGGTATGCTCGGTGACATCCTTCGCGCTAGCCAGGAGTTCTCGGGACATGCGAGTGTCCTCGTCGGAGGTCGCCCCCCTTGGCCGGGTACCGGCGACTGCTTCGGATTCGATGTGACGACCGACGCGCCGGTACAGCCGTTCCGGTGAGGCGCCAATAAAAGTCGCCGACCCTGAAAACTGAAAACAGAAATGAAAGCAACCGGTCGAACGCGCTTTGAGATGGCGCAACAACCGCAAGGGGTCCGGGGCAACGTCGAACTCCAGCGTCGTGCGACGAGCCAGCACAACCTTTGACAACTCGCCGTCGTTCACTGCCTTGAGAATTTCCTCCACTCCCCCCTGCCACGTCGTGCGGTCCGGCCGATTGATGCGCCCAATCTGAGAAGGCGTCATTGGCGAGCTATCGCTGCTTGTAAACCTGATGTTCTCTAGCGCCCTGATCAGTTCGGCTCGTCGCCCACGATCTGCGTGAGGCGCCAGATTGCACACGAATTGGCTTTGCCCATCTTTACGATACAGTTCAAACCTCGGTAGCACGAAACGACCCGGACCGAATCCGTTCCACTCGTTATCGGAGTCACCTTGTCCATCGTGAAACCGGTAGCCGCCATAGTATCTCGCCGGCTCACACTCTGGGATTAGCTTCTTTCGGAGGTGCGACAGTTCCGTACCAGGGACATCCCCAGAGTTGGCTTCAATCTGATCGGCCACGCCGATTCCAGCCGTTTCAAAAGCCCCGAAACGATCGGACCAGTACAGACGATCGGTCGCGACCTGCCATTCCAACCAATGAAGCGGATCCATTGCGGGTAGTCCTACCGACAGTCGTATCGGTTGAGACCTGAACTGGTCGACGGAGGAGACGGTAAGAGCGGAATCAATCATCTCAGCCATAGCAGGCAAGGCCTGCGAGAACTTTGTAACCCTGATCTGTTCAGCGGTGAGAGCCATCAGTCCGTTCCGTCCGCCTGAGTATCATGCAGCAAGTTATTAGACACCGGCCCCTTCCGCCCCTGATAGATGGTCGCGACACCAAGGGTAAGCGGTTGAGCATACACCTCGGCAAAACCGGCTGCCGCGATCAACTCACAGAACTCCGATCCGTACGGGAAGTTCTCCACCGAGCGGTTGAGATGGCGGTAAGCGGCGGCATCACCGGACAAGAGCCGCCCGATCAACGGCATGACATACCGAAAGTAGGCCAGGTAGCAACGACGCAGAAACGAATTGGTCGGCAGTGAAAACTCAAGCACCAGCAGACGGCCACCCGGTTTGAGGACCCTGTGGAACTCGCGCAGCCCCCCGATGGTGTCGGCGAAATTGCGGATGCCAAAAGCGATCGTGACAACATCGAAACCAGCGTCTGCAAAGGGCATAGCGACACCATCGGCACGCACCAGCAACAGACACGCATCCTGACCGCTGTCCGCCAGTTTGGACCGACCCAGCTTTAGCATCCCCTCAGCCATATCCAGCCCGATCCCCAGTTCAATGCGATCACAATGCTGCACCAGAGACAACAGCGAATCGGCCGTACCGGTGGCCACGTCCAGGACGTGCAGTCGGGATGCAGATGGGAGAGACGCCGCCATTTGGCGCCGCCAAGTCACATCGCATCGGAACGAGAGTAACCTGTTCAGAAAATCGTAGCGATGGGCAATCCGGTCGAACATCCGCGCATTGTCACGCTGTTGGGCAGCGGTCGATTCGTCCACGGGTTTTCGGCTTATGTTGGCCGGCTCATTCTTAGGCACAGTACCAGATTTTGCTTCCATATTTCGACTCGCCTGGGAACACACCGGGCTATCCCACAGAGCGGAGTCAATATACCGATTTCGACCTCGAATACAAGTACCCGTTTGTGCGGCCAGGATTCTGCGCGGCAGCCGGTCTCCGACCGTCCGGCCAATTGCACCTTGCCCGCACAGAATCGATTTTGTACTATTCACTGAACAAAATCGTGGATAGGAGATACAGATGTTTCACAAGATTGATGAATTCACTGAGGCCTGGGGGAAAACCTCCACCAACACGTTGAAGATGCTGCACGCGTTGACCGATGAGTCGCTGAATCAACCGGTGGCCGACGATCACCGGACCCTGGGGCGAATCGCCTGGCATATCACCATGACCATTCCGGAGATGGCCGAACAGATGGGTCTTGATTTCGGCGGTTTCGAATGGGGAAAACCTGTACCCAAGACTGCCCAGGAGATCGTCGATACCTATTTGAAGCTGGCCAAGACGCTGATCGATCGCGTCAAGCTGGACTGGGAGGATGATGTCCTGACCTCAGAGGTCGACATGTACGGTGAGAAGTGGCAGCGCGGGTTCGGCTTACGGGCATTAGTTGAACACGAAATTCACCATCGTGGTCAGATGACGGTGCTGATGCGCCAAGCCGGCATCAGAGTTCCCGGCTTGTACGGCCCGGCCAAGGAGGACTGGGCGTCCTTCGGTCAGGAGGAACCGGAAGTGTAGAGCGCGGTTCTGAAGCACAACTAGTAGACAACCAACAATACAGCCGCCGCTGCAAATGCAACGGCGGCTTCTTTCTTAGCCGTCAATAATATGACCTGGCTGGGCCCGGTCCCTATGGACACGGCACCGGTGAACCCATTGCAGATATCCAACGGAAGAAAATGTTCCCCCAAATCGGAGAGCATCGGCGTGAAACTCCACAGGCCGCTGGAACTGTCGATACTCCTCGGCCCCTCCACCATGGAAAACCGGTATGGGTCGCCGTCGGGATCAGTAGCGTCGAAGTCATAGTACGCCGGGTCGCAGTACCCAAAAAACAGAGCGAACACAAGAGTGTACCCCAGAATGATTAGCAGTTTACGCACAACTCCTCCGTGGGCTCCGGCCCAATTGAACTGTACGGCGTAGCTTCCTCAATGTATTAGTACTGACTGTCAGAGATGCCATCCGATCTGGCCTGCGACCACCACATCACAATGTTCTTCTTCGTACCCGTCTGAACCGGTCTCACGGACGTCGGCATACTGGGCTGGCCGTTCGGATGGCGTCTGTTCTCACACAATTGTTCGACTGTGACGAAACCTGACAAAACACCCTCCGACAGTTGCAGGATAGCAGATTATCCCTGTGAAATCAGCCGATGAATACGTGTGCCCCATCTCGCTGGCAGGTCAGGTGAAAAGATCGAGAATATGTCGTTTTGGTCACCGGTTTGGAACTCTGGCAATCCGACAAAAGTTCCATATCTGTACTCAAGAATTCGACCGGGTCGACCGAAAACATGGAATAACAAGACGATTTTGGGCCGCCGTCCACCCGATGGGTGCTCCGGCCGCAGCATACAAGGAGAGTATGATGACCGACACAATTAAGAGGAACAATTGGTCGCGCTTCTGCCGCCGTTTTAGCGCCACTAATCAATTCTGCGAGGCTGAAGTTCAACTAATGGGATCGACCGCTGAGCCGGCCGAGGCGACACGCCGGTTCTCGTTTGTAGGGATGGACCTTAAGAAGGAAGGTCGGTTGATCGACGGTGTTCAACTGTTTGGCGCCACCGCAGATGTCCAATCAGTCGCGGCACCGGTCGTAACGATCACCGATCCGAAGGAGATCATGGTTGAACGCGACCAGGATGGAGCCGATCGACGATTAACAATCCGATCAGCGGACGGAATGGAAGCTACGGTCGTAATACACGACAGTTCCGATTCTGACAGCCGACAAGAACTGGTCGAAAGAACCGCCTACTCATTATACGAGAGCCGTGGTCAATCTTACGGAGACGATCAACAGGACTGGTTGGAAGCCGAACGACGGCTCAATCAGGCAGCGTCTGTTTTTGTGTAGAAGATTAACGATCTACTCGGTGCCGGTTTAGCCCTTGACCACACCCAGCGGGCGCAATCGGACAACCTTGTGCGCCAGACCGGACTGGTGAGAAACATCGACGACATTGTCGATATCTTTGTAGGCGCCGGGCGCTTCCTCGCTGATGAGGCGACGGTTTTTGGCCCGCAGATAGATCCCGCTCTCTTTGAGTTGACGTTCCACCTTATCCGCCGGGTGTCGCTTGATGGCGGCGTGACGTGACATCAGCCGTCCCGCGCCGTGACAACTGGAACCGAACGCTTCGCTCATAGCGTGCTCAGTTCCAACCAACAGATAGCTGGCCGTGCCCATATCACCGGGAATCAACACCGGCTGGCCGACATGGCGATACTGATCGGGCACCGCCGGGTGTCCCGGACCGAAGGCGCGCGTGGCCCCCTTACGATGAACGTACAGATCGCGCCGACCGGTCGGGGTGTCGTGCTGTTCCAGTTTGGCAATGTTGTGCGCGATGTCGTAGATCTGTCGTAGCCCGAGTTGCTCGGCGTTCTGCCCGAAGACACTTACAAACGCCTCTCTGACCCAATGCGCGATCAACTGACGGTTGGCCCAGGCATAATTGGCACCACATTTCATAGCCGCAAAATACCGCTGCGCTTCATCCGACGTCGCGGGGGCACAGGACAACTCTCGGTCGACCAACGGCAGGCCGTATTTCTTGTTGGCGCGCCGCATCACCTCCAGATAGTCGGTGCAAATTTGATGACCGCAACCGCGCGAGCCGGTGTGGATCATGACCAGTATCTGGTTGACCTCGGTCACCCCAAAGGCGGCCGCCGTCTCGGTGTCATAGATAGCGTCAACCCGCTGCACCTCCAGAAAATGATTCCCCGCCCCCAGCGTGCCCAATTGCGGCGCGCCTCGTTTCTTGGCGTTGTCGCTCACCAACGAAGGATCAGCGCCGTCGATACCACCCTGTTCTTCGGTCGCGATCAGGTCTTCGGGTAAACCGTAGCCATGCTCCACCGCCCAACTGGAACCATCGCGCAGAACAAGGTCGACATCCTGACGAGAAAGTCGGAGCCGGCTCTTGGAGCCGACACCTGACGGGACATAGGCGAACATAGTGTCTATGAGCTTCTCGATACGGGGTTGCACTTCGTCCAGCATCAAATCCGAACGCAACAGCCGCACACCGCAATTGATATCATAGCCGACCCCACCCGGCGAGATGACACCCTCGTGCGCATCGAACGCCGCCACGCCGCCGATGGCGAAACCGTAACCATGATGGATATCCGGCATGGCAATGGAGTAGCCGACGATGCCCGGCAACGTGGCCACATTGACCACCTGTTCCGGCGCATTGTCGCGGGTGATGGAATCTATCATTCGATCATCGGCGTAAATCAGCCCCGGCACGTTCATCCTGATGCCATGCCTCTTCATCGCTTCGCTTTGGTAATCCTGTGGAATCACGAAGCGGCAGTCATCGATTTTCTCAAGGGGACCTGTCCAGCTCATGTCTGTACATCCTGTTTGGGTCTGTATCGAACAGTAGTTATGTGGTGTCGGGCGTCTCTGCCCGACACAGGCAAGCCTGTTTCTCGCGCTTCGCGCGCGCCATACCTCATCCTGAGCGAAGTCGAAGGGTGAGGTCTTCTGCGAAGGAGCCGACGGCACAGTGGTCGTCATATGTCGAACAACACCTGCACATAGCACTCGCCGTCATTCTCCGACTTGTCGACTATCTCCATCATATAGTACGAGACACCTTTGACATGGTGACCATGCCCGTGCCGTTGTTCATCGAATCTCTCCCCCCTCGCCGTGGCCGTCATTCGCGTCTCACTGACAAGAGTGACCTCGAACTCGCTCAGCACCATCTGATCCACCTCGAACTTCACCAGCAACTCCGACAGGAATCCAACCAGCAATCCCTCGATGTCTATCGACTCGACCTCGACCGTCACCTTCGTTACGGCCGCTATCGACGCATCGCCTGTGATGATTGCAAACAGTGCTTCACCGGCAGCGGCAAACGCTCCGGGCAGGTCATCGCCATACGCTTTGATCGCGATGTCGGCGGTGTGCTCTATCAGTTCGTGTCGTTTCATAAGGTCGGCTTACCTGGTCCGGTGAGCGATGTATGTCCACATGCGCCGCGCGATTCGACTGCGACTACTGATCTCAGGGCAGATGTGGACATCTGCCGCGCACGGCACACAGTCCAAGATATCAATGATTACCACCATCGGGCAAGGTTAATCGTCGAAACCCACCAGAAAGCGCTCTACGCAGCGCGCCAAATCCGCCGCGTAGCCACCTTCGAGCACGGCAAAACGAGGCACCTTGAGCGCGGCGATCATTCGACCGATTTGTTCAAACGTGTCGCGGGTCAATCCCATATCGGTGATGGGATCATTCTTGTACGCGTCAAACCCAGCCGACACGGCAACCATATCCGGCGCGAAGGCCCTGACCTCATCCAGTGCCTGACTAAACGAATTCAGATACGTAACGCCGTCGGTGCCGGCCGGCAATGGATAGTTGCGGCAGTTCTGCTCACTGACCAGGCCGGTACCGGGATATTGCGGGTTCTGATGGAGCGAGACAAACAAGACTCGCTCATTACCCAGGAAGATATCTTGAGTTCCGTTGCCGTGGTGGCAATCGAAATCGACGATAGCAACACGTCCAACCTTCGTCAACGCCCAAGCCGTTGCGACCGCGATATTGTTGAAGTAGCAAAAGCCTCCTAGTTGGTCGCGAGTGGCATGGTGACCCGGCGGACGCATCAGTGACAGTGACATAGTCACATCTTCACCGAGCGCCAACTCAGCAGCTCTTACGGCGGCTCCAGCCGACAAGCAGGCCAGGGAGAAAACAGCAGGGAAGACAGGAGTGTCGGGGTCGAAGAAGCAGCCGGATCGCACTTGCTCAATCAACGCGACCGAGTGAACGCGCTCAAGGTCCTCGACCATTGCTTCCGCTGGCGGAACCACATCTAAGCGGTCCCCCAACAACTCGAAAGTCGTTTGCACTCGTTCCGGCGACTCCGGATGGCCCGGCTGATGGTAGCTGAGGCATCTTGGGGAATAGATCAGCTTCACTGGTGACCCTTATCTGCGGTCGGTAATCGCGCCACAACCGGATTCGGCGCTGGTTTCGTTGTCAAGATAGCATGGCGGCACTCGAATCTCAAGAGTTGTTCGCAGTCACCCTCTGATTCCTGCGACCGACATAAATGTTGACTTGCCCGTTCGGTCCTGTGTATTATTCATAATGTGAGCAACACACCGGACGCTTGAGCCAGTAAAGGATTGTACGCATGGGTAAACCGGCGGCACGCATGGGCGACATGACCGTGCACGGAGGCAGCATTGTGGTAGGATGTCCGACCGTGCTGATCGGCAGCAAACCGGCCGCCCGTGTCGGCGACATGCATACCTGCCCGATGCAGACCCCGGCCCCGGCGCCGGTCCCACACGTGGGCGGACCGATCCTGCCGCCCGGTGCAGTGACCGTCTTGATCGGCGGTACGCCGGCAGCGTGCGTAGGCGACATGGCCACCTGTGTCGGTCCACCTGATTCTATCGCTCCGCCCGGAGAGCCGACCGTGTTGATCGGTCCCGGTGGCGGCGGTGGCGCTGGAGCCGGAACACCGGGAGAAGGCGGGGCGCAACAAGAGGGCGCGGAAGGCGACGAGGCCGGTGACTCGACCGAACTGGCCGGAGAAGGCGAGGAGCATTTCCTCCATGTCGATTTCGTCGACAAGGGTGGTTTCCCGGTGATGGGTGTGGCTTACAGCCTGGCCAGGTCCGGCAGCACGGTCGACGAAGGAGTCCTCACCGGACGCGCGCGCAAAACCGGTATTGAGGCGGGCAGCTACGATATCGAACTCAGAGTTATCTCGAGGGCGGAATGGTCGGTCACGGAAGCAGCGGTAGGCGATGTGGTTCAACTCAAGGCGGACTGCTCGGGCATGGAGCCGGGTACGCCGGCCACCATGACCATATTCCTGCGGGACCTGAATGCGCCCGACCGCAAGATAAGAGCCATCGAGTCCGAAGTTGACGGCGACAAGATTGAAGGGGAGTGGACGTTCGAACTACAGGAAGACTTGCTACCGGTCCAGAACGAACGGGCTGCGCGTCAGGGTTACTCCTCGCCTGCTTACTACTTCGTTGCCAAGGCAACTGGATGTTCGGCGCGGTCGAAGCTCCTAAAATTCAAAGACTGGATTGAATTGCGGCTCAGGGACGAAGAAGGCAACAGCATCGGCAACCGACCCTATCGCGTCCACTGCGCCAACGGTGAAATAAAAGAAGGCACTCTCGACGGCGACGGTTACGCCAAAGTGGAGAACCTCCCGCCCGGCCGGACCAGAGTGTCCTACAATGTGCGAGAACAGGAACAATCGTAATCCGACGGTTGGTAAGATAGATGACTGGCGGCCCAGACAGCGGCGGGACCACAAGCGGTGGGAGCGGGACTCCGTCGGGTACTACGACCACCTCCGCGGCTGCCTCTGTCGGAACTGACGCCGTCACGGGCACCACGACCGAAACCACCCTCACCCCTATCCCGGTCGATGTCCTCGAATTCGAAGATACGCTCTTTCACGATGACTCGGCGGTGATGCTGCCGGAAGTGCCGGGGTTGGACGCAACTGCTGATAACGCGCCGATGACCGGGGTCAAGGCGGTCGGTATGGCTTTTCTTTTTGCCGAACTGTATCCGGAGCGCGGGATGCTAATCACCGGTCACACCGCCTCACAAAGTGACATTCAGGACAGTTTTCGTATTTCTCGTGAACGTGCTTCGGGTATCATGTACTTGTTGCAGGGAAATGCCGGGCGTTGGGCTACGACGTGTGCCGGACGGCAGACGATTCGGGACTATAAACAGATTCTGAAGTATCTCCACGAATATACCGGAGAATGGAAAGACGGCAACTGGGGCTGTGATCCGGGCGACGTCGACAACAGTTTCAACGACGCCACCGAGAACGCCCTGACAAACTTCGCCCAGCATTTCAACAGTGATATCGCAGACGGCTCGGATGATATCAGCGACCTTCCCTTCACGCTGGGCGAAATCGTTCTGGAAGCGACCGACAATCGCCTGTCGACCGCGCACTGGCGAGCCATTTATCATGTCTACGAACTGATGGTGTGCGACTTCCTCGGCAAGACACGCACTGAACTGGCCGATATGCGCCTCAATCTGCATTGGGTCAGCGACACCGTCAAGATGGTCGGTTGCGGCCATTCGTACGCCGTGCCGGACTCAGAGCGCGGCGACGACAAAATCAGGTCGGAGACGGACAGCCGTGTCGAACTTCTCATCTACCAGGGAAACGCCCAGGAACAGACTGCAATGGTGGTCTGTCCGACCTTGTCGACCAGAGAACTGCATAATCTTGAGAATGATTGTCCGATGTGGCATGATCGGCACTTCACGCGCTACTATGTTGGCCCGGGCGACCGGTTCGCCGTGGTTTATCATTTGAAGTTTCGCTACTACGACCGGGTCAAGAAGGACTTTCAGGACATTCCCGGTCGCGTCAATGTGAAGGCGTACAAAAGAGACGCGACGGCAGGGGCCGCTTCCGAAGATATCCCCTGCATCACCCAGTATCAAAACGGCATTCATACCGTCCGAATCCGGTTCAGCGAGGAGAACCCGGACTTCACCGGCAAGTGGCTCTACTTTGGTTTTGAAGCGCCCGAGCATGAGAGTACGCCGGTCGTGCGGATGATCCATACTTCGGGGCCGGACGCGACACCTGTGATCGTGAATCGCCCGGACGATTGGGATACCAAGACCTTCGCCCAGAAGTACCAGTACTACGATCTTCCGATGGAATGGTCGTCACACAACTACTTCACCCGGCACGAGAGCACTCCGGCCAACGATGAACGGTTTCATGAGCATATCAAAGACAAGCGGGAGCTCAAGCCGTACGGCGCCAACGTCACTGCCCTGGACCAGCCGCTGATGTTTTCGTTTGATGATATCGTCCTGTTCGACGCTGCGAACACGCACGATCAAAACATACAGGATGGCAACCAAGCCGGTACGGTCAAAGCACTGTGTGCGGGTGGCGCCAATCCTGGTTCGCGCGTCAAACTGTTTGTTGTCGATCCTGACACTCACTGCTTGAAACTGTGGCAGAAACCGGACGATGATTACACTTCCGCTCCCCCGCCCGCATCCGATGCCCCTGCCCCAAGCTCTGCTGGGTCGCTTATCACAACACCCAAACAGGAGCGGATTCGCTTTGAGCGCAACCTGGTCACGGGTATGGCGCCGAATGCAAAGATCATTCACTTTCGAGATGACTTCTATACTATCAGCGACCAGCGCACTACCAACCAACCGGCCAACTGGATGGATCTGACCCACAAACCGGTCCTGGGCGCTCGCAAGGCGATTCGCGATGACACCAATGTTCATCTTAAGTGGGATCGCAATGTCACAGGCACCCCGTTGGGCTACACCGGTGACTACGAACTGCATTATTTCCACCGGTTGTACCTCGAAGATGATCACCCTGTATCATTCATGATAGTCTACCTTACGATGAACATCATACTCTCGGCCAAAGGTGCTCAATCGCGCACTGCCTGGTCGGCAGTAGCTGAGAATTCGGACATGGACGACATATCCAATTTCGTAAACACCGGCGTTTACAACGCGAACGACCGATGGAACCAAAAACATTTCTTCTACGATGAGACAACAACCAGCGATAGCTCTCTTCTCATAAAGCCGTTCTATTTCTTTGATGAGCGCGAAACTTTTGAGATACCACTGGCTGATGCGCCAACCGGCATCAACCACAGAACCAGAGCTCAGGTGACCGGTATTTTTACAAATGCCGGGTTCGTCGCCGCAGAGACTGCCGCGTTTGGTGGACCGGTCAAATGGATTACAGTAGTCACTCCTGAAAGCGACGGTTCCTGGGCCTGGTCGATTCGGAGCAATACATGCGCGCATTCTATAATGAGTGTCCGTAAATCAATCTATACCCATCCGACCGGCAATTTTGCATTCCAGACGGGAGGGTACTCAGAAGATGGCGACAGTTGCAATTGTTTTGTGTTCGCCCATGAGTTGGGACATGCCACAAGTTTGCAGGACGAGTACATCAAGAATGAAAACGTCAATATCGGCGGCACTACTCGCAGCTATTACGCTTACTCGCAAAATCTGATTCAATATACAATGGGCCCCAACAACGAGGCCTCTATCATGTATTATTGCGGCGCACCACGCCTGCATTATTGTTGGTACCATTTACATTTTCTAAACACAACCATTCAAGCCATTCCCACGGGGGACGCGCACATTCTGAAGAACAGGACTTTCGCTCTGAGATACAAACACGGGACGAAAGACCATATATACTCGCGTAATGTCAACTGGACACCCGGTGGAGGGGCGCCTGTGGTCGGTTCGGCATCTATCAAAAGCGATATCCGTGATCCGGTCATCAAAGAAGGTCAGGCCAGATTGCCGAATTTCGTTAGTGTCTCCACCGCACCCGATCTGACAACGCTCACCGTCGCCCAGCAGGGAAAAGTCAGTTTCAACGCAACCGGCAATATTCTGACCTGGACCGACAACGGTGTCATGTCTGACGCTGACCGCGATGCTCTGCGTGGTTTGTTCGCAGCCGATGCCAACAAGAACAAAGTGACAAACCTGCAACTAAAGACACGCTCAGTGCGACGCTTGAATCTTGCTCTCTATGATGTAGGACAGGATGAGTCTTCCCGGGGAGAGTCGACATCGAAGGGCTGTTTCACAACCGACCAGAACAACTATCGTTACTACGGCGTACTGGTTGTCCGTGTGATGATCGGCGGTGACCTCGGTACACCTGCCATGACCGCGGCCAATGCGCACGCCAAGCTGGGATATATTCGCGCTGCCTGGGTGACCATGAATCAGAAGTACCGTCTCACCGGTGGACCGGACGAAATCGAAAATGTCTATGTGCATTTTATACCCGGCTTCAAGACTCAGGCAAATGTCGGTACGGAAGCGAACTACGAGATGCAATTCGTCACCAAGTATACGAAAATACTGACTGGCACTATTGACAGAGGTGCTCTTGAGGTCGGTCTTCGTTCCAAAGTAACCTATACGGTTGGAACACACGCGTTGTCTTACAATGGTGTCATGACCACAGCACACCGTGACGCGTTGATCGCTGCTGTTGGTGGAGGTGATCGTCCCAAAATTGAGACACTTTATCAGAATTCAAACCTGATCAGCACCGATGGTACGATAGTGTCTGCTCAGTTGTGGAGAGGCACTGAATTGAGAAATCACTTCCTGAATATGCAAACCGGCGAGACCGAACTCGCCGCGTTGAAGTTCTTAGAGACCTGGATAAACGATAAACTGAGCGCCTCGTACACGCTGGAACAGATTCCATCGGTGAGTCCATGATGATCGGCGCGACAATGGATATTAGTTATATGAAGAACAGGACCATCAATGAAAAACTGGCGGCTAACTATGCAAACGGCCTGGATGGTCGGCCTGTTCCTGCTGGCGGCCTGCTGTCCACGAATGTGCCCCTCGGCCGGGGAGTCAGCAATGACTGATGGGACCGTTTTGAACTCAGGTATCTACGGTGATCAACAGAACCGCTCCTTTCTACCGGTTGCCGGGCGCATCAATGGTGAGGAACTATACCTCGCAAAAGCGGAGGACATCGCGCAGCCGGGGCGACCGCTGGCTTTGTCCATAGCGGGCAGCGATCTGGTGATCTGCTATGGGAACTTTCTCACCTGTCTTAACGCAGAAGATGGGTCCCTGCGCTGGAATCGATCAATTCGCGGGAATCACATTTTTCAGGTAACAGATCAGGGTATCCTTACGCTTGATCAGGCGGCAATGTATGTGCCACTTGGTCTGGACAACAAACCGGGTGAAGAGACATATCTTGCCTCTGTTCACGAAGGGACTTTTCTGTATTCTGTGGTAATACTGGCCGATGGTTCGTGGGCATATGTGATCGAGCAGTATCCGATGCCAATGAGTGATCCGGAAGAAGAAGATCTCGAAGAACCGGCTACACGGTTTGTGCGGTACCATCCCGAACAGATGGATGTACGTTGGGAGTTTGTGATGCCGCCTGAACCGCGTGGGGTTGCTGTAACAGAAGATGGCGTTCGCGTCTTTATGGCTTACCCCAACAGTTTATATGTCGTCCCTGTGGAAGCCACGACTGACGGTGAAGTTACGCGTATCGAGTTCGAAGATATCATATCGCTCGCCGCCGATGGACAGGGGAATGCGTTGGTTGTTGACATTGTCGAGAATGTTACTCAACTTAAGCATGTGACACCAGACGGTGAGGTCGGCTGGGTGGTGTCGTTTGAACAGGGTCAGCCATCAAACCAACCGCCGGCATCTTCGCCGGAGGGGTATGTATATCTGGTAGTGGGAAGAGATCTGCACCAGATTCGCGATGGTGAGATCATTTGGACGTATCCTCTTCCGGCCTCGGTGGACGACATCGCCATCACAGTGCTGGCCGACAACTCGGTGCTGGCAGCCGCCGGTACGGCGCTGGTACATGTTTCTGCACGCGGTGAGGAGATCCTCACCAAATGGCTGGACACACCGATCGGCACCCGGCCGATCATGGATGAAAATGGAAGAGTGTACTTTGGAGCCGATGATGGCATCCATTGTTTGAAATAGGCAGGACGGAAACTTATGGCTTCATCAAATAACAGATTCAAGATCACTCTTCCCGATGGATGGGAGGATCAAACCATTCACTACTTCATGGGCCCCGAAGAGAGCGGCTTGCAACACAGCCTGTCGCTTCAGGTCGATACTCAGCCCGACACCGACGAACTCAGTGACTACGCCCGTGAGCGGATCGATCAGGTGCTGGAGAGCATCCCCGGCGCGGAGATTCTAAAGGAAGAAGAGAAGCAACTACCGGGCGGCGTTCCCGCGTACGAAGCTGTCTACAAGTGGGTTCCTTCTGAAGATAAGGTCGTGTTTCAGAAAATGGTCTTCGTGAAGCACGACGACGTGATGTACAACTTCAACGGTACCTTTACCAAGCAGACCATCAAGACCTTGGGCGTGGAGGTCGACCGTATGATCGAGGCTTTCATGCCCGGTTCGCAAATGTAAGGCAGGCCAGAAGTATGGCGCTCAAGTTCACCAAAGCCACCGACACCGAGCACGAAGTCAAGCTGGACTCTGAGTTGATCTCGGTCTCGTGGACGTGCGGCATGGCTATCGGTGGACAGACAGCGAGCTTTGAGGTGCTGACCGAGTTGGTCGGCGAGGGCGCGCCGATCAAAGTCAAAGGTGAGAGCGAAAACGGCAAGAAACTCGGCAAGGTCTCAGGCGTCATGCGGCGCAACCATTTTGGTGGAGTCTTTCAGATTCCCGAGGATATTGAGCTTGGGGACAAAGTCTTTTTCGAAGCGAAGCTCTCCAAGAACAGCCTTGAGGGTGAGTCCGAACACATTCCGGCCTACCCCCCCATTCGCATCTCCAACCTCCGTTGGAGCGCCGAGGAAGCACGCCGCGGTGATACCCTCACACTTTCGGCTGACATCAAGGGTCTGCCGAACGAGGCCGAACTGGCAGTGGTGATCTATGAGTACGATCGTGACGGCAGGAATGACCGCATAACAGAACTGCCGGCACACGTTGAGAACGATCGGGTCGAAATACGTTGGGAATATGAATATCACGAAGACACCGATGAGATCAAAACCCAGGAAGAACTGGACAAGTATAGCGGCCAGTACAACCCGCCGGAGTATTTCTTTACGATAAAGGCAGAAGGTGTCGAGTACGGCAAAAAGCAGGAGTCGGGGCTGCTGCGGTTCAAGGACTGGTTTCGGATTAGCTTGGTCGATAGCAGCGGTCGTCCCAAGGCGGATGAGGACTATGTTCTGATGCTTGCTGATGGAACGGAACGCAAAGGCAAGCTCGACGGCAACGGGCAGGCGATAGAGCAAGACCTGCCGCCGGGCGAAGTCAGGATCAAACTCCCTAACGCGAAGAGGGATGAGGGCGACGAAGAATGACCGGAAGCTCCGATCCGGAGAACAGCCCGAGTAGGGCAGCATCGTACGATGCTGCCAAAGAAAACCGATGTCCGCCGATGGCAGGATCACGGGGGTCCTGCCCTACAGGTCAAGAACCGCCCTCCTCTTCGGAGCCGGATAATCGGCTACAAAACAACTTGACATTTGAGAAATCGAGAGTCTATAATGAGACGTTCCGGGCGTATTTTCCGAAACTATCACTTCGGAATGTGCAACCGCTACGGATACAATTGCAATAGGGATATTGCCTGATTATGGATATAGCAAACTACTCATCGGATTCGAGAACCGTTATCAAGGTTGCCAAGGAAGTCGCCGCCGAATTCCGGCACCCCGAAATCGCAGTCGAACACCTGCTTATCGCTGTCATCCGGCACGAAGGCTCAGAGGTCGAGTCGATCCTGAACCAGGTGGGCAAAAGCCCGGCTTTCGTTGAGTCGGTGCTCGAGGATCACCTCAAAGAAACGTCGCCTCGCTCCACCCCGCGTGAAAAGCTGGCCATTTCTCCCGCCGTCCACGAAGTGTTGACCCAGGCGCTGGAGGAAAAAGCCAAACTCTACGACCCACTGGTCGAACCGGAACACATTTTTATCGCGGCCTTCGACCCCAAGATAAAGCTGAACCCGGTGGTGCGCGACAAAATCGACCTGTCCAAGGAAGATATTTACCGCGCTATCGCCGAGGCCAAGTCGGTTCAGGAGATCGCCACTGCCGCACCGAGCGCCGATGGCGCTCCGGGCGAACCGGCTACGAAGGATGTCTCAGGCACCCTTCGCTATTGCACCGACATGACCAATCGCGCCGCAGCTGGCGAGTTTGATCAGATGATCGGTCGCGAAGTTGAGCTTCAACAGATGATCCAGATTCTGCTTCGTCGTCGCAAGAACAGCCCGGCCTTGACCGGTGGCGCCGGCGTGGGTAAGTCAGCCATTGTGGAAGGGTTCGCCCAGGCGGTGATCGACGGCAAGGTGCCGAAAGCGCTTGAGGGTGTCAAAGTCATGGAAGTCGACCTGGGAGCCATGGTTGCCGGGGCCAAGTACAAGGGTGAGTTTGAGGAACGGTTCAAGACCCTGATCGGGGAAGTGGTCAAGTCGGCCGGTAAGATCGTCCTGTTTATCGACGAAGTCCACATGATCTGCGGCGGCCAGGGCGGCGGCGGTATGGACGCGGCCAACCTGCTCAAACCTCCGCTGGCCCGCGGGCAGATTCGTCTGATCGGCGCTACTACCGAGGAAGAATACACTAAGTATCTGGAAAAAGACAAGGCTCTCGACCGGCGCTTCGAGCGCGTGAAAGTCGAGGAGCCGCCGTACGACGACGCCGTCAGGATCGTCTCAGGTGTGGTCGAAAGCTACGCCAAGCATCACGAAATGACCTATACCAGGGAGGCTGTGATTGCATCGGTCAAGTACTCCCAGCGATATCTCAGCGAACGCAATCTGCCGGACGTAGCGCTCGATCTCATCGACGAAGCCGGTTCCGAGTTCAGCGTTAAAGAGGAATTCGCTAAGTCGAAGCTTCCACACCTGGAGAAACAGGTGACCTCGCTGGAGGAGATGATAAAGGCGTGCGAAGGCCAGGGAAAACCAGAGAAGTGCGAGGAGTTTGAGTCCCTCAAGAAAGCGTACGATGATTTCACACGCGATCTCGATCGGCTGCATGATTCCTGGGGTTATCGTGTCGAGGCGGCGACAGGAGCAGGGCAATGAAGATCGACAATATGAGCCTGACCGATATCAAGACTGACCTCGAAAAACGTCAGAAGCAACTTGCCGACATCACCAAGACAGTTGAGACAGCCGAGCGGGTGATCGATGACCCCGATATCGGCGCGGTGGTGGCGCGGCGCACCGGCATCCCGCTTTCCAAGATGCTGACGGCGGAGAAAGACCGCCTAGTTAGGATGGAGGAATTCCTGGCCGCCAAGATCATAGGTCAGGAGGATGCGATCAAGGGGATCGCCAACGCCGTGCGTAAGGCGCGGGCCGGGCTGAAACTGCCTAACCGTCCCGTCGGGTCGTTCTTGTTCTTGGGGCCGACCGGCACCGGCAAGACCTATCTGGCCAAGCTTCTGGCGGACTTCCTGTTTGACGACAAGAACGCCATGGTCCGTCTTGATATGTCCGAGTTCATGGAATCGCACTCGGTAGCCAAGATGATCGGCGCCCCGCCCGGATATGTCGGTTACGAGGCGGGCGGTGTCCTTACCGAAGCGGTGAAGCGCAAACCGTTCTCGATCGTCTTGTTTGACGAAGTGGAGAAAGCCCACCCCGATGTCTTCAACGTTTTGCTGCAACTGCTCGACGACGGCCGCCTTACCGACGGGCAGAACCGCACGGTTGATTTTTCCAATTGCGTTGTGGTGCTCACCTCCAACTACGCCGCCGACAAAATCCTCGATGCCGACAGCGAAGGGCGCGAACTCGATATGGAGGAGATCCGCGCCTTTTTGTTCACGAAGTTCCGCCCGGAATTTCTCAACCGGTTGACGGATATCATCGTATTTCATTCGTTCACGCAGGAGCAGGTTGAGAAGATCGCCGGCCTGGAGTTCAAAGGGCTGGAGTCACTGCTGGAAGATCAGAACATCCGGGCGACTCTCTCCGATGAAGCGCAGCACAAGCTGGCCACCGACGGCTACACGATCGAGTTGGGTGCCCGACCGATTCAGCGGATTATCGAGAAGGAAATCGTCAACAAGCTTTCCGTGGATATAATCACCGGTGAGGTGTCACCAGGTGATCGCATTACTATAGATGTTAAAGACGATGCTTACGTCTTCACCGTTACGGAGCAGGCGTAGGCCGGATGAATTAGCAATACGGAGGACTATATGGCCAAGTTCATTCTTGGAGCAACGGAGCGGATTAAGCGCGATGACTCGGTCCCGGTCGAGCTTCTCCCCTCCAACAAGATGCTCTACGTGGCGAAGTTGAACAGTGAGGAGGATGCCGACGTTACACCGACGCGGTGTAACAACCTCAAAGAAGTGTTCCAGAAGTTTCGACCGTCGTTCTCCACCGAACTGGAGTCGGCCGAGGGGGAGCCAGTCAACGCTGACTTCGAGATCAGGGCGATGAAGGACTTTTCATCGAAAGAACTGATTGAGAAGAACGATTTCCTCCAGAAGACTTACTATCAGAAGGAGATGATGGCCGATCTCGACAAGCAGTTGAAGAAGAACAACCCTCTGAAGAAAACGCTGGGCGATAAGGAAAAGAAAGAAGCGCTTCTGAAAGCGGCCAGCTACTATATAGACCTGCTCACCGAATAGACGTCAAAACGAGGTAACGGATAAATGAGCGAAGAAGAAAAAAAAGAAGCTCAGCCGCAGCCAGCCGAAGCAGCAGAGGCGAAGCCGGCAGCAGAAAAGGTCTCCGATGAGGAATTCGCGTCGATTCTGAGCGATTCGTTCGGAGATTTCAAGAAACTGGCCAACCTGTTGCCGTCGTTCAAGACCGCCGACGGCGACCTGGTCCGGGGGATCGAGTGGCTCGACCCCAAGAAGGATTTCCAACGCAAGGAGTTCCTGACCAAGAAGGAGTTTGCCGTTCAGCGCAAACTTCTGGGTGAGAGGCTTAAGCTCTGGATGCAGTATTTGTCTCAGAGCGACAACTTAGACGAGGTTCGCAAGTCTCTCAGCGAGCATTCGGCCAAGCTGGAGACCAATCTGGAAAAGAACATGAAAAAGGTGCACCAAGCCAGCCGCGAACTCGAGACGACCTACCGTGGGATTGACAAGTTCTTTGCCAACGCGCAGCTGGAGCCGGACGAGAAAGTCAACGCCTGGTTCGCCAACGTCAGTGCGGAAGCATTGACCGACCCGGACGACAAAGAGAAGTTTGAAGAAGTCTCAAAGGCGGTGGCCGAACTCTACCGCGAGTGGAGCATCAAAGAGTGTTTCTCTATGGCCGTGATACCCGGCTATCTGGGCAGTGTTGAGAATATAGATAACGTGGCTCGGCAGCTGGGACTGCCCAACAAGGTTCACGTCATGACCGACCTGCCGAACTTCGAAAGTTTCGAAGAGGTTATGGAGATGCTCGACGATCCAAACTACGCCAACATGCCGGGAATCGATGACTACAAGCAGTACGTGTCGGTGTTCGCCAACTATCTGCAAGCCCGTAGCGCCAACCAGTATGAGGACGACGACATGTGGATCCCGCCGTCGGCCTCGGTGGCCGGCATGATGTACAAAGGTGACACCACAGCCGGGATGCAGCAGCCATCAGCCGGATTCAAGTACGGCAAGATCGCCGACGCCAAGTACATTCGTTTCAAAGCCAATCAGCCAGACGCCAGCAAGATCAACGAGAAAGGCATCAACCCGCTGGTCAGTTTTGAGGGTTCGGCGGTGGCTATGGGTGCTGCGACGCTGTTCACCAAGGAGACGTTCAACGTCTACTCTATTCGTCGCACCTATGACTACGTTTACAAAACGCTGCGCAACTACCTGAACAAACAGACATTCAGTGTGATCGACCAGAAATTCGTCGACGCCATGCGTCGCGACATCGACAAGTTCATGAAGGCCATCTCCGGCGGCGACAACATCCTCCAGGACTACCGCGTGGAGATTTTCGCCGATGAAGAGATGCGCAAGCGACAGGAGATCGATATCAAGGTGGCACTGAATCCCAAGTACCCGGCGCGGACGTTCAATATTGAGTTCACCGCCTGGAACGAGGACGATGCCACCAACGTGAAGGACAAGTAAGCACGGCGTTGGATATCGACGCTACGCCGTGAAGTTGAAAACTAAGATAGCTACAAGTCTAAAACAGAACGCTGAGACCAAAAGGAGCCAGCCATGGCAAGAAGACCATTTCTGGAAATCGATGGCGTTAAGTACGACAACGTCTATCAGATCTCGTACGAGCTCTACACGGCTCGCGATGAGACCGGGCGCCCGTCCGATCGCGCCCACGCGGGAACCATTAAGGTGACCATCGAATCCGATCCGGAAGGAAACGTGGACATTGCCCGCTGGGCGATGGACTCCAGCAAACCCAACTGGAAATCAGGCAAAGTAACCTTCCACAACCCGGATGACGCCACGATGAAAGAACTGACCTGGGAAGAGGGTTTCATCACCAAGTTCGTCGAGACCATTCCTCACGTTAAGGATCGACCCCAGGACCAGATTTTCCTTTACTTTGAGATTTCGTGCCACAAGATCGTCGTGGGCGACGCCGAGATCGATAACCGCTGGCAGGAGTAGATATGGCATCAGCAGCCGGGCGGGTTTGAATTCCCGCCCGGCGCTGTTCGCTGAGCCATGACCATTATACGGTGATAGGATATGGCCTACGATTTCAAAATCAAGGTCGCCGACAAAGCCGTCGACGCAGAGTTCATTTCTTCGCTGGCTGCTATCAAACTGGACCAGTACGTCGACAGGCACCATGTTCTGAGACTCGAGCTTCACGGCCTGGGTGCAGAACGGGATATGAGCGCCTTCGTCGGGACGAAGGAGTTCTCTGGCTTCCTGGGTGAGACCATTTCGTTAAAATTGGAAACGGACGAGATTTGGGAGGAGGCCCGGCCGGTAACAGCCATGGAGTTCATCGGAGTGGTTACCGAGGTCAGGCACGAAAACACGCTCGACCAGATTAATTCAGTTGTCATCACCGCGCACAGCCCTACCATAGCGATGGACGGAGTGCAGCGCAACAAGCTGTTCCACGATCAAAAGGCCAGCGACATAATAAGCGCCGTACTCACCGACCATGCGATTACGGTCGGAGGCGTCGAGACAACCGAGGGAAACCTGCCCTATTGTGTGCAGTACCGCGAAACCGATTTCCAGTTTGTCATGCGTCTGGCCGGCCTTAGCGGTTTGTTTGCCTATTACGACGGTTCGAAATTCACGGCCGGCAAGGCCCAGACTACTGATAAAGATGTTGAATTAACGTTCGGTCAAATGCTCTTTGAATTCAAAATGGGCCTCGGCACGCGCACCGAGAAGTTCGCCTCTCAGGCCTATGATTACCTGAAAAAAGCTGTGTATGACGGTGAGACGTCGGGCGCTCTGAAGACCTCCCTTTCGGACTTGCCGAAACTGTCGCACGAGGGGTCCAAGAATATCTATCCCAATGGTAGCTTCGTTGCCGGACTCAAGCCGACCAGTCAATCGGCCATGGACAAATCACTTGAGCGGGCGCGCGAAAGCTCGGTCGGCAGGATGGTCAACTGCTACGGGCGGTCGAGGGATCCCCGCGTCAACATCGGCCGCTGCGTCAAGATAGCCGGGATGCCCAGCGAGTTTCATGGTCCCCATTGGGTCAGATCGGTTAGCCATCGTTATGTCAGGGGCGAATATAAAAACAGTTTCAGCTGCACGCCGCTGGACACCGCGTATCCGCCGAAGAAGTATGCGCAGAAACCCTCTACCGAAGTACAGAGCGCCATCGTCACCAGCACCGATGACCCCGATGGACTTGGTCGCGTCAAGGTCAAGATGATGTGGCACGATGGACCGAACATTGCGGAACCGGATCACTGGCTGAGAGTCCTGACGCCGCACAGCGGCAACGAACGAGGCTTTTTCTGTCTGCCGGAAATCGATGATGAGGTACTGGTTGCTTTCGAGCACGGCGACCCCGACCGCCCGGTCGTGCTGGGCAGCCTCTACAACGGCGTGGACAAAGCCCCGGTCGGTCATTCGGCGGGGTATAATGCTGCTGAGAACGACCTGAAAATCTTCCGCACCAAGAGCGGCAACGAGATTTACTTTCACGACAAGGGCGGCAGCGAGACTATCTGCATCACTCAGGCGTCGGGCAACACCATCACCCTGAGTGCCGATGGGCCCAAGATCACTATAGAAACCGACGGTGATATCACCATGAAGGGCAAAACCATCACACTGGAAACTACCAGTGGTGATATTACCCTGAAGTCGGGCAAAGCCATCATTGCGGAAAGCTCGATGGACACCAAGATCAAGGCCGGTGGGAATTTCTCAAGTGAGGGCGGGATCAATCACGACTCGAAGGGCGGCGCAGCCATCACCGTCAAGGCGCCGACCGCCACCCTTCAGGGTGACGCCATGACCACGATCAAGGGCGGCATTGTCAAGATTAATTGACCGAACCGATGGAATACCTGTCACTCCCTCTGGTGCTGCGCGAAGGCTATTTAGCCAGAGTTGAATTGCAGGATTCGATCAGAGACACGGTCGGGCTCATCCTGAGCACCCGCCTTGGCACCATCCCCTTCAGTCCGGATTTCGGTTGCGATTTATGGGACAAGGAGTACGCCGACCTTTACGCGGCCAATAAGGCAGACATCCGCGCCAGCCTGAGAAATGCTATCGATAAATTCGAGAAGAGGCTGTACAACGTGACGGCGTCGTTCGGATTAGCCAGTGATCTGTCCCCACACGCTCTTGGGCTGACGGTCAAGGTCACCGGCAACTACATGGACGGCAAGGAAGAAATGAAATTCGAGGCCAGCTATGCCCTCGGATAAGCAGCTTGTTGATTCTGCCCTTCGGACCACGTGGCGTCGGGCGAACCCGCCTGACGCAAGCAGTACAATCCACGGGCTGTCAGGCGAGTCACCCGACAGCCCTCAAGCATTGACGGATAGATGAATATGGAGTCACGCGAACCTCGATCGGCCGAACGCATTTTCGCTCAGATGCACCGCGAACTGCGCTCATTCAACTCTGAGATTCCGGAGTCATCGGAACGACTGGATCCGATTCTGCGGATACTAATGCAGATGTACGCCGGCCAGCTTGCCTCGATCGACAGCAAGGTCGGACATACCTGGGACGTGGCGACCACGTCGCTCATCAGATCGCTGGCCCCGGAGTGCCGCCGCTGGCCGGTCCCGGCGTTTACCGTGATGCGTTGTCGGCCGACTGATCCGGCGGTCGAGGTAGACCCTAACACCCGGTTCTTCTTCAAGGAAAAACGGGAAGGCGGACAGACGCTGTTCTTCTCGCCGTTGCGTACCGAGAGAATACTGACAGCCGAGGTTAAGCATGTTTACTTAAGGTCCGGCGACAGGCTGGTGGACATTAGCGCAAGCAGTCCAGTCGGCGGCGCACCGACGATGGGTGGCGCCGAGATCAGCGAAGCGCAACAGTTGTTTGTGGCTGTAGAGTACCAGGGTCCCAGTGCCAATGTGACCAACGCCGTGGTGTTCATGGACGGAGACCCGGAAGCCCTGAGACAACTGCGTTGGTCCTATTGGTATCCGGGCAGTCACTTTGGGTCGTTCTACGAAGACAGTGGTTTTTGTCCCGGATTGGGTGATGGTCTCGAGCAAATCTTTCAGAACGGCGGCCAACCGTTGGACTGGGGCGGGCTGCGATCGACTTCCGATTTGTTCGTACCGCTGGCCGATAGCTTTGCAGTGCTGCCCGAGAAATTCAGCAGTACCTGGGACTCCGGTCCCGCTGATGAGACGCTCGCGTCATTGATCCGGCAGAACCAATTGGAACCACCCGCTTCGGAGAGCCTGTTCTGGATCAGAATCGATCTTCCCCCGGGTGGTGACAGATCGAAGCTGCTTGCACCGCTCGGCATTTACTTCGATTGTTTTGTCGTCGTGAACAAAACCGAGCTAACCTCGTTCAAACACACCGGCGGGAACCGGCTGGTTGAACTGGAACTCCCTGATGACATTTCGACGATCTTTGAGATCACCAGTGTCACTGACTCCAACAATCGGGATTACGTCCCCACTCACCAGGTGCTTTCGGATCGGGCTCAGGGGTGCTATTCGTTGGAGGAACACGACGACAGATTGACCCTCTGGTTTGATTTCACCACCGAAGTTGACAACCCGCCGGACGCTATCAAGGTCACGTATACGGTTACAGCCGGGGTCGATGCCAACGGTATCGCCGCAAACAAAATAACCGAACTGTACGAAAACCATCCCGGTATCGAATCATCCACCAACATAATTCCGACAGCCGGTGCGGTGCCGGCGAAGACCGAAGAACAAATCGTCTCCGAGGCCTCTTCGCGTTTGCGAAGTCGCGACCGCGCCCTTACCTTCGCCGAAATCGCCAACTGGGCTCGCTCGTTCGATCCTCGCATCACCGAGGCTCACTGCGACAATGGTGTGCACCGATTCGAAAGGGGCGTCCGGCGGTGTATCGTAGTGACAGTCGTCGCGGGCAAAGATGACTTTCACAGTGAAGGTGAGACCGGACTTCTGAAAATCCGGCTAGCCAACTTCTTGAAGGCCCGGGCTCCCGTTAATACACAATTCGCGGTTGAGATAGAATTGAGATGAACAACAGCGGCCATCGCATCATGCCGAACCTGACCAACCGGCATCACCCTTTCCACTACGCCACTGCGCTGACGCTGCTGATGAAGCTCGGGATCGATATTCACCGTGTTCATATCAGGGCGGTCGGTGAACATCGGAATTACCTGGGTGAAATCCTCAGCCAGCAACCGGCCGCCGGCAAGCCAATCGACGAGAGCACCACGGTCGTGCTGGACATCGGCTTCCCCAGCCCAGTCGACTGGCTGCCCTACCAGTTTTTCTACGGCTGGCACGGCACTCAGGCCGGCGCTCGCGTATGGGAGGACAACGCTCGCCACCTGATGGCGCCCTTCGACGGCTCGGTTATTCGATACACGGCCGTCGCCCTGCACGAACGACTGGAGTATTCATTAGCTCTGGTTAACCTCGATTACCTGCTGCGCTATCTGAAACTGTTCAACTTCAGCCTGCCGGAACCGCCCGATCACATACGCGAGCCGCTAATGTGGGCGGCTATCATGCCGGGGTTTCACCTGTGGGCCGGCAACCCCGAGTTTGTAGCCCACGTGCTGCGCTTTCTTTTGGGGTTTGACTTTCGCTTCATCGAGAATGTCGCAGCCCGGTACGATATCCCGACTGATCTGCAATGTCGACTCGGTCGGAGGAACAGCCGCCTTGGCGATGATGTCATCATGGGGCGCTCTTTTCAAGAGTATGATTCCAGCTATGCACTTACGGTCAGCGACGTCAAGCCTAACGAAGTTGCTGACCTGCTGCCTGGAAAACCGAAACGAGGCAAAATCGAATGGGTTCTCAGCATCTGCATGCCGACGAATCTGGACTGCAAGATTCGCATCAAAGTGGACGAGGGTGACCTAAACCTGGGATCGTCTCGAGGTCGGAGTTTTCTCGGCTACTCTACCTTTGTGCAGAGCCGCCCCGGCGCCAAGGCACGAAGGGGAGTTTGAAAGGAATATAACCTTGACACTTCAACATATCGAACATAGATTCCACCCTGAGATGTCAAAGGCAAAACGATGACTGACTTGAACTTATATTCAGTTAACTGGCAGGATGGGATGCTGATCACCCAGCGGCATCTGCAGGACCAGGAGAACTACTTTGAAGAATTGGCCCGCTGGTATGCGCTCAACGTTGGTGATCGCTACGGTCTGATTCGCAAGTCGTTCTCCGGCCACGCAGCTTTGAACCTGAACCTGTCAATGTCGGGAAACCGCCTGCGCGTGGAAGTGGTTCGTTGTCAGGCTTTGACCCCCGACGGCGGCGTGATTGAAATCAACGAAGATAACCAGACTGCCGTTCGCGCGGATGGTGAAGTCAGCAGCGACAAGGTTCCGGTGTACATCGGCATCGACGCGACCGCCCGCAAACAAGTAGGCGACCCGGAGCCCCACGAAGATCTCCCCCGCCTGCCATACCTGACGGGGAACTATCTGTTGACCCTGGGCGCCCCGCCGAACCTGCCCGAGGGACGCTGCCTCCAGATCGCCGAACTGTCCGTCAACAGCGGTAACGTCACTCCGGCCGAGTATTACTACCCGCCCTGTGTCACGCTCTATGCCGACGAACAACTGACCTCCAAGAGTCTTGACTATCGCAACCGGCTGGAGAATCTCCTCTCGTTATCGTCACGCGCATACATGGCTGTTTGCGCCGGTGGCGCGCTCTCCGGTGAGCGGACCGAACTGCAGCAAGCTTTCAAAGATACTATCTATCAGTTCGCATACCACCTGTCCTCGACGCTTGACAGCTACGTGGTCGGCAAGAACGCCGGGCATCCGATTCACCTGGTCATGTTTTTCAAAAGGCTGTTCCGCTCCTTCACGACTCTGTTGAATCTTCAGCCGGGGCTGAAGGATCTACTCAACGAGCGTTTCTTCATAAAGGAAATGAGTTCCGAGATAGGGCGCTTCATGTCACAGGTCGATGCCTTCCTGCTGGCCGACTACAATCATAATGATATCGGCGGCCACGTCCGGGCTATTGACGACATCCTGAGCCAGGTGCGTGGCGTCTTCGGTTTTCTGGCCCAGGTCAAGAAGGATCAGCTCGGCGATCAGGCGGTGGCCTCCGACACCCTCACTTATCACGGACAGACTTATCGGGTGGTTGACTACGGTGGCTGTCGAACCGAAGTTGTGGGTGAACTGTGTTACCTGCTGATCGATGTTCCCGATGCGCGCGCTATGAGTGACGCTGTCGTCCTCTTGAACAAGGATCTGTTCGATACCGCTCGATGGACCAGTATGCAGGTGCGACTGGGGCTGAATGAGGCTCGTGGTCTTGGTGAAACCGATCCGGTGGAGATCGATGTGGTAACTTACGGCAACAAAGCGGCGCTGCACCCCCAGGACATGCTGAAGTCGCCGTCGGTAAGCCGGATTATACTTATTTTCCGTGGAGCCGACGATAGTCAGAGATTCATGAACCTGTCGAAAATGGATTTGATCGTATACGCGATCTGAGTTGGAAATGATGAACGACCGTATCGCTGTCAAAACATACGTTGAGGATATCTTCAGGTATCTGGAGAGTTTCGAACATAGCCCCCAGCAGTTTGCCACTGAGGCTTTCTTGCAGACATATAACGGTATCGGGGCCGTCTTTCAGGCTTTGCGTCAGCAACGCAACCAGGCGGTGGAGCTCGATCAATACTTGCTCGAGAAGATCAAGCAGGCGCCGCTGACAAGTTCCGACCTGCGGCAACTGACGGTACAAGTCCTGGTTTCGTTCTTTGAAGCGGAAGCGGATATCGATGGTCAGTCCAACCGGTCGTACACTTACTGCCGGGGGCTTCGCGCCGTCAAGCAGGATGTGCCGTTCTTTGAGAACCACCTCGTGCCGCTGCTGTTTCGAGATGGAGCCCTGAACAACAACTTCCCGCTCAACGCTTTCTTCCTATCGGAGATGGCGCGCTACATGAACGTTTATGGCAAGCCGTTGAAGACCGATCTCAACCCGGAGGCCTTCGCCGCTTTGAGTGACCCGCTGAAATTCCTGGAGTTGGCACGACGTCGCCTCCAAATCGGCAGCGAACTCATGCAGGACCGCTCCACCCTGGAGTTCCATATGCATCGCATTGAAGGATTCTCCAAAATGGCCCAGCGCAGCCCGCTGTTCGACTGGTACCTTAGGGACTGGCAATACGTAATCAAAGCCGGCGGTTTCTGGTCGCGGGTGAAGGGTTTTCTCAGCACTCTGGGTGGTAAGATCAAGGGCGTTTTTTCAAGTTCGAGATACTTTCGCATGTCGCTGACTCAACGCAGTCCGGCGTACGCCTTCTACAGCATTATCATTGTGTTATTTCTGCTGTTTGCGCTGTACGTTCCCATAAAGTGGAACCAGTACAAGCAGGATCGTCTGGAGCAGATGCGGAACCATCTCACCGAACTTCAGGGCGGTGGTTGAGGAGCGGTTGATCAGTGCTTAAGAAGATATTCAAGCTGTTCAAGAAGGGTGCCAAGGCCGCCCCCAAAGGGAAAGACAAAGCAGCAGTGGGTGGTGGTTTCGACTGGCCATCGGGGATGCGGATCGGTATCTTCGGCCACAGCAACAGCGGCAAGACAGTTTACTTCACGGTGCTCAACGAGGAGTGCAAGGTATCGAAAAACCTCGGCCTCTCGGTCACCGACAACATTACAGCCGGAGAGTTTCTGGCCAACTACCGATCACTGTGGGGGCTGGGCACATCCGACAGTGCCGGCACGATGGTGGACCTGCGTGAGGACAAACAGTTTCCACCGTCCACCCCGAGTGAGAAAATCCTTCAGTTCAATGCCATCCTTGATCGTTCAAAGAACATCCCGATCGTCACCTACGATTACAACGGCAAGGCTGTCTCGATCCAGGAGCGACACGAACTGGCCGACAAGGTCAGGGATTTCATGTATGGCTGTCAGGGGCTTCTGTTCTTTTTCGATCCCAAAGTCCTCGGCGCCGAGTTGCAGTGTCAGGCGCATGTTGCCTCGTTTGTCAATATGCTCGAGATGCTGGCCCCGGCCGGCGGGCGACTGCCGATTCCGGTAGCTTTGGTAGTTACCAAGGCCGATGTATTGCCGGGGTTCTCCGGCGAAGGCCAAACGGTGTTGGTCGGGAGCGATCAGGAGCATTTCCTGGCCGAAGATTACGAGTTGTTCCTTGAGAATATCCTCACCTCCAACCGGATCGCCTCCAACTCGGCCTGGGCCGGTTCGGTGCGAGACATCCTGGTCAAGCTCAAAGACTTCCTCAAGCTGATCGTCGGTCGCACCCTGGACTTCCAGGTATTCTTCACTTCGAACACCGGTGTTAAGCCGACCAAGATCGGCACCGATGTCGGTCGGTCGCTCTACAAACCACCCAACAAGATGCAACCGATAGGGGTGAGGGAACCGTTCTACTGGTTGCTGAAGTCAATCATACGCAACCGCCGTCTGGTCGCTTTCAGGAAACTGGCCAAATACGCCGTCGTGCTCAGCCTCATTTTTGCCGCCGTCTGGTCGGCCCCGCATCTATACAGTTTCCATCTGAAACTGAATCGCATCTCGGCACTGGAAGGGCGGCTCTGGGAGGGTAAGGGCAGCGTTCACGAGATACCGGAAAAAGGACGCCTAGATCTCCGCACGGCTTATAACTCGTATGCACGTTCGAAATTCGCCAATTGGGTATTCCAGGATTTCGCCGTGCAGGCAAGTTATGTATACAATTACTATAATACAATTAGCGAGGGAGTCGATCTCCAGAAATTGGCGAAGTCGATCGGAGATTTGACTAACATCGTCCGTGACTCCACCCGCTGGCCCAAAGTCGCGCCGACCGGTGATACGGTGGTGACGACTGAAGAAACGGCCAAGCTGGAAAGCGGCGTCAGCCGTTACACTCAGGCGCCGGAGGGATCATCGCTGCAAACCCGCAGCACCAGGGCTCTCGAATTGTGGGATCTTTTCAAGGCTGCCCTGGTCCAGTCTGATTCGCCCGAAGCCTGGGCTGCAATTGTTCGCCAGATCGACCTCTATCCGACCATGACTCCGAAACCATCGGCTGAGACCAAACAACTCGGTGCGGCCATGCTGGATATAGTCAACTCGCGTAAGCTGGAGCAGAAGCGCGAGGTCGTGCATCAAAAAACTACCGGTGAATTCGATCAGTTCTCCACGCGGCTGTCCGAGGAAACCGACCCCGCCTTCTTGCTGGGAACCGCTGTCAAGAAATTCCGAAGTTATCGTGGACAATTGGCCTCCGACCCGGACCGACAGGAAGATGTCGCTCGCATCGACAAGTTCCTGAAGGATGCCAAGAACTTCGACAAAAACCGCGAGTATCGTTTCACCCTGTCCAACTGCCCACCCGGACATCATGTTCACATAAAAGTGGTTGGCAAAGGCAAGCCGGACGAGTGGCCGCGACCACAACAGATTCGTCTGAATCGACCGGCCAGTATCATTTGGAGGGCCGGCGATCGCATCTATATTGCCCTGCATGAGAAGGACCATGGCGGCGGCGATGAAAGCTGGGGTGAGACATACAAGGCGCTGGCCGAGTTGACCAGCGACTTCGCGATATTGGAAATGACTGAGATCATCATGTTCACCGCCACCAGTCAGCAGATCAGTTTCAGTTTCGATGAAGACCCGAAAAAGATGCTGCCCAAATGGTGAGGCCGCGGCTCAGAGGCAAACGTAAACAAGGAGTAACCAATGCGCTATACAAGGTATATGTTCCGAATGACCATGGCGGCAGTCGCGATGTTGGCAGCCATGACAGGAGCGGCATGGGCTGATATCGAGCTACCTCAGGGACATGAGGTGGAAATCGTATTTAGTCAGGATGTGTCCTCCAAGTATGTTGCGCCCGGCGACCTGGTGCCGATCCGTCTCAATGCACCGATAGAGATCGGCGGCTTCACTGTCGTCCGGGAAGGCACCCCGGGTTCGGCCAGAGTCAAATCAGTCGAGGCGGCGGGGCGCCGCGGTAAGCCTGGTTCGATCGTGGTGGAACTTCTGGAACTGGAGTCGGATGGCAATTACGAGGCTGAGGGTGACAAGAAAATCATGCTCAAGGCGGTCGACGACATATCCGCTGAAGGCAAGAGCAAGAAGCTTCTCTCCTGGCTGCTGATTTTCGGACTGTTCATCAAGGGCAGCCAGGGAGAAATCCCAGCCGACCAGCCGTTCAAAGCCGAGATTGCCGAAGATATCGTTATTCTGATGGATTAACATCAATTTGTTCGTGGCCGAATCGGTGTGTTCTGCTGCGTCTTCGCCATAGTTCTCTCTTCGTAGGTCAGGATCCCTGTGATCCTGACACCTGCTGCATTTCCGTACACGTTGTGACAGCCGAATCTTCAGATTCGGCTGTGCCACCCGGCCCAGAATGTTCAAACATTGCTATTGACTGATTGGGAAAACCTGTTAGCTTATCAATGAATAGATAAGATATCTTCTTCACCCTTATTCCGGGTTTTAAGTGATGAATAGACAATATGTTAAGAGTCAGCGAGAGGATTCGACGACCGTTTGGCATATCATTGCATACTCCTTGCTGGTTTTGCTGGCGCTGGACTGGGCGCTGGTGCCGGTGGTGGTATCGGCAACTGAGCGGTCATCCCGGTTTGACGGCGGTGCAGCTGACGTATTCTCCGCTGATGCGACGGCGGGACAGCCAACGTCGGACAACAACAGCGGCGACTACAATGCCGCTCGACAGCAGGAGTTGGTCCCTCTCTCCGCAGGCAAATACAACCTGTGGTTAACGATAGGCGACAATGACGGTTACGGTTATGGTGTTGTCGATGGCGACACTCTGCCTTACTCCGATGACCCTACCTACAATTGGCTCTTCGACAACCGTAGCGCCGCCGAAAAGGCCGACCCTTACGCAAGGCACACTGATTACCAGTCTTTCTCTCAAAGTGACTTCACGCTGCGATTCACTTTCGATCCGGCGATGTTCACCAGTTTCGACACCGCCTGGTTATATGTCGATGTCTCTGGCCTACAGCAGAACCAATGGGCCGATGCGGGAATCGGTCCAACCCGTCTCTACGTTGATAACATTGAGATACCGGGATTCGCAACTATTCAAAACCAGGGTGCGTGGGGTTCCGGTGTTTTCGTCTATGGCGTCAGCACCAACCTGATCTCGGACGGTGTCCTCGATGCCCGGTTCGACATGCAGTTCAGCAGTCAATTTCCCTATTTCGATCCGTTTTCGCTGGACTACGTGCGTTTGATCGTTTCTGGCAATATCGCCCCGCCTTCGGTACCGGTCTTGATATCGCCCGCCAACGGTGCGACCATCCAGGACAACTACCCCGAGTTTGCATGGAGCGGCAATGGCTTTATTTACAGTCTGCAATGGGACGTGAACCAGGATTTTGGCGATCCTTACAACGCTTACCCTTCGGATACTGTTTATGATTCGTCGATGATTCCAAACGGCACTTACTATTGGCGTGTGGGCGCCTACAATATCTCGGGAGATTTCAGCGGCTGGTCCAACACGTTCAAGTTCGGGATCACCGGTCCATACGAAGTGCCCTCAGAGTTTCCCGACATCCGTTCGGCCATAAGCGCCATCCCGACTTACAACGGCGGTGAGGTGCTGGTTGCTCCCGGCACCTACACTGGTTCGGGCAACCGCTACATCAGCGGCTTCGGTGATAAATCGGTGCAGGTGCGCTCGTCGGGTGGACCGGCTTCCACGATCATCGACTGCCAGAATCTCGGCAGCGGGTTCAACCTCGACTCGCATACCGGCGCGGGAACATCGGTGGAAGGCTTCACCATTCGCAACGCTACCGGCGGTGAGGGCGGCGGCGCTATTGAATGCTACAGCGCGTCAGTGACAATCAACAACTGTGTTATTGAGTACTGCCCTGACGGTGGCGTTTTCATCAGAAACGGGGCGCGGGGCACCATCACCAACTGTACCATCAAGAACAACTATTGGCGCGGTGTGAGCGTAGCCAACGGATCCAACGCCACGATCACGGGATGCACTTTCATCGATAACACTACCTACGCACTCTATCTCAACGGCGTTGACGCAAATACTGTTGTCACCAACTGCGACTTCATAAGCAACCAGGGGAATGAAGGTAATAACGGTTACGGAGCGTACGTATACAACTCCGCACCGACTTTCCAGTCCTGCGACTTCATACAGAACGAAGGCCACGGGCTGTACTCCTGGAACTCCAACCTAAGCATGGATAACTGCACTTTCACTGGTAATAACCACTACTGGAATGGCGGCGGCATATTGGCTCTGAACGGCTCACTGATTACGCTGACCAATTCCACCTTTGATGACAACTCTGCTCAGTACGGTGCCGGTATTCACCTCGAAGGTTCTGCTGTGGATCTCGCGCAGTGTCTGTTCGACGGCAACACGGCCAGTAGTCGTGGTGGCGGTGTCTATGTTGAGTGGAACGCCACTTTGACAGCGACCGGCTGTACTTTTGTTAATAATTCCGCTGATACCGGGAGCGCCATCTTTATCCAATCGGACGCCAACGCTCCGGAGTCCGACGGGAATGACATCACCGGACGTCCCACTCAACCGAGCGACAAGAGTCTCGGCGGCGCTATGGTGTCGGAATGTCTGTTCGCGTACAATCAGCAGGATGCGGCCGTCTACATGGGATATTACGCCTGGATCGAGATTATGTGCAGCAACATCTACGGCAACCCCGGTGGTAACTGGACCGGCGCCATAGCTCCTTATCTGGGACAGGACGGCAACATCTCGGCGGACCCGTTGTTCTGCAACGCCGGCGGCGATGACTATACCGTAACAGCCAACTCCCCTTGTGCAGCCGCGAACAACAGTTGCAATACAACTATCGGCGCTTATGGTGTCGGCTGCGGCGCCATCGAGTTGAGCCTCACCCCAACTTCGTTCGAATTCACGGCGGCATCCAACGACCCCAACCCGGCGGCTCAGAACCTTCAGATCAACAACCTCGGTGGTAATGTGCTCCACTGGACGCTGTCCGAGAACTCCTCGTGGATCAGCGTGAACACTTCCGGCGGCACCGCTCCGTCGACGGTATCGATTAGTATTAACAAAACAGGCCTACTTGGTGGTGTGTACTATGATACTCTGGTGGTCTATGGGGATAACTGCATCAACTCACCACTGACTGTGCCGGTGACTTTGACTGTCACATCCGGTGAGATAGCGGTATCACCAGCTTCTCTCGAATTCCTCGCCGTGTATGGTACCGACGATCCGCTGCCCCAGGTACTGTCCATCACCAATACAGGAAGTGGAATAATGTCCTGCCTGTTGACCAAAACACAACCGTGGCTAAATCTCTCTGCACCGGAATTCACCGCGCCCTTTGATGTCGACGTCAGTGTCGACACGACCGGTCTGACGCCGGGAGAATACCACGACACCATCGTTGTGTCCAGCGAGGATGCGCTCAACTCGCCACAGTATGTCGGTGTCACGTTCACCATCAACAACGTGGACGCACCGACTCTGGAGATAACGGCTTCGACGCATCCTGTGTCAACCGACGATACGGTCATAGTGTCTGTCAACACGGGAGATAATCTCAGCATTTCATTTGCCGGCACCTCACCTCTGGACACCATCCCGGCGTTCTCTCTTATTGATAAGCCTTTGCAATCGGACTTCCAGGACAACGACGATGGGACCGCACAGTTTGACTGGTCGCCGGTGCCACCGCTCAGCGGCACTCATCTGATGACGGTCATTCTTGATGATGGTTGGCAGGCCGACAGCCTTGTTATCGGCATCGTCGTCAACCAGGAACCCTCCTTTACATCAACCTGTGACGACGTTACGCTTATAGAAGGCCAGTCGTACCAGTGTCACTTAGTAGCCCAGGACCTGGATAATCCGATCATTGCCATCACCTGGGACAGTGTGCCATCGGGAGCAACCTTTGTCGATCACGGCGATGGCACGGCGGACTTCTCGTTCACACCTGAGTACAGCGACGTTGATGCAACTTATGCACCCGAGTTCACCGTCAGCGATCAACTTTCATCGGTAGCCGACACACTCTACATTGATATCGACAACCGCCAGTTGACGGTGCAGGCGATGCAGCCCTCGCCTGGGGCCGACGACGACATGCTGGTGACCGGTTCCGTTCAGATTCAGTTCAATGAGGCGATTGACTTCACCTCGGTGGGCTCAAACCTGTCTTTCAGCAGCGCCAAGGGCACGGCTCTGGGCTATAGCTACGTTCCCAGCCAGTATATCCTGCTTATCAAGGCGGTCTCCGGTTTGCTGAGGCCGCTGGACACTATCAGCGTAACGCTCGACGCCGGGCTGAATGACCTGGCCGGTTACACTCTGGACCAAACGTACACGGAGAGCTTCGTCACCGGCTCGGCAGTATACCCCGGAGATGCCAACGACGATGGTGTCGTCGACGAGCGTGACATTCTTCCCCTGGGTCTTTACTGGGGCAACCAAGGTCCCGACCGCAGCGGCGCTCCCGATCTGGACTGGGGCATGTCACCGGGCCATATCGCCTTTGGCGGTGAACGCTGGGACCCATTCGGCGGCGCTTACGCCGATGCCGACGGTTCAGGTGTTGTTGAGGCTAATGATATCTGCGGAATTACCGACAATTGGTCGCAGACTCATACCGTCAGCGATGATGATAAGAACGGCGGCGCGAGTCTGGCGACATCACTTGACATGGTAGAGGAAAGCGTTCTGCAAGCTCTGTATCAGGCCGTCCTCACCTGTCCTGAAAGCCAGGGCAGGAATGCGCTGAGAGAATCCATGGAGGCGTTGCTGGATTATCAACCCCCTGCATCCTCGACCATGCCGACTACGGTGGAGCTTTACCAGAACTACCCTAACCCGTTCAATCCATTCACGACGATCCGATTCTACCTGCCGACCAACGGCCGCGCCACCTTGTCGATTTATAACATGCTTGGTCAGCGTGTGGCGACGTTGATTGATGGCCACGTAAACGCCGGTTATATGGAGGCGACCTGGGACGCTACCGACGCCACCGATCATGCGGTGGCCAGCGGCATCTACTTCTACCGCCTCGAGACGACTGACTTCAGTGAAACCCGGCGCATGATGTTGCTGAAGTAATCACTGCACCAAGTTTGCGTTGTTTGTGGTGGCCGAGTCTTCAGACTCGGCCACGAGAGCATATAGTGAATCACAGGATTCGTAGGTCTCACTACCTCATGCTGAGCGTAGTCGAAGCATGAATCAGGGTTAGCTCCGCCCACCCTTCGACTCCGCTCAGGGTGAGGTTGTGCCGCTCGGGGTGAGGTTGGGCCACTCGGGTCTCACTGAGACCTGACCTGCCACTCCACAAAACAGCAGCAGGTCACCACTCCACCGCTAAGACTCCGGTGTGCCGACCAGTATGGTACTCCCATCGACAGAGACACTGTCGATCGGTATCAGATCACCACTTGGCATCGTAAGCTCAGTTATCTCAACTGACAGCCCGGCCGCCTCCGGAGGGAAATCCGGTGAGAAGCTGGTGAAGAAGACTCGGGCCAAATCGCCGTCACCATTTGAATCCACCAGCAGTGAAACCTGGTCGGACTGAGTAATCCCGATGGCGTAGTAGTGGAGATTGGGCTCGATACGATCAACCCACAGAATATCGGTACCCAGCGGCGTCAGTGGGTGAGCACTGTCCGGATAAATGACGGCCCCTTGCCAGTGCAGATGACACGCAAGACCATAAAGATTGCGCACGTTGAACACCCTGATATCGACGGAGAAAACCGTATCAGCGGCCACTTCGAGATAGCGCGGCGATACTCGGATCAATGATACCTGTGGATATAGGTTAATCAGTAGTTCCACATCGGCGTTGCCGTCAATCGTTACGGTCGTATCTCCCTGGTAAAGAACCTTCCCCTCGACGTCGTTGGCCATGACGGTGAAGAGGCGATCCAAACCCGCCGGCACCTCAACTACACCTTCGAGATAACGCCCGTTGAGAGTCAGTGGGCTGTCGATCGGTGGACGGATATCCTCGGCCGTTACAATAACCCGAAACTGACTGACCAGGTCAATCATGCCTGGTGAAGTCACTTTGAAGCTCATACTTACCGATGTCGTGCTATTAGCTCCATTGAGCGTCTTGTCCGAACAACCCAGCGCCGTCAGCACGATTGCTGAACCGAGTAGAAAGGCCGAGATTCTGAACATATTGTTTCCTTGCATCATCCGACCTCCTTACCTGCTAATCCTGACGCCGGTTGATATCTGTAGTCCGCTGACGTCAGTGTTGCCGCCATCAGCCTGACCGGTGAAGTACCTGAGACTCACTTCCAAGGATCCTGTGTCGCCAAGCTTGCGTCCGACCGTTCCACCGAATCCGAAAATCGTGGAGCTGCCGAATCCCTGCTCGTTTTCAGCGATAAGCCTGAGTACTGCGCTCGGCCCATAGGACCAGCCATTCGGCGGCAGCCACGTCAGGTCGCCCGCCAATGACAGTTCATTGCCGTAGACCTTCAGTTTACTCTCTTCAGGCGCAAAGAACGAATTACGCCCGCGAGCGATATACCCAAGCGATCCACCGGCCCTGAATCCTTTCGGATTGTGATTGACGCTGAGACCGAACCCGAGTTGCGAACTCTCTTTGAAAACTTCGCGATCATTCCATTTGTCCTTGCCGTAGAAAGATACCACGACGTTACCGGAGACCATGGTAGGTCCGTTTCCCCAATCTGCTCCGGCGTTGAAACTAACAAGGTCACCCGGATCATACTCCTCGACACCCTCGTAGGGGTCATACTTTCCGATGTAGCGATAGGTGACGCCGGCCCCGCATCGCAGAACGCCTATCATCCGGGCGCCACCGAGAAGAAGATTGAGCCCAAACCCCTCGCCAAAACGACGCTGTGAAAAACTGAGGTAATTCGCCGTCAGCATCTGCAGCACGGGAGTCTCATCGACCTGGTTCAGTTTCGTTTTGCCGGTGGGCAAGTTGATGCCGACGCTGACCAGTAATTGATCGTCGCTGATGGAACGACTGAACTGCAAACGAAGGTCACCAAGTCCCGAAAGGCTGAAGTCATTCTCGCCCTGGTCCATGCTGTTGGACGATGCCACAACATAGACGCTGGCTTCAAGATTATCTTGCAGGGGAAGAAACAGCCGCACAGGAAAACTGATCTGGGTGATATCTGTTTTCTGCGCCGAGTCTTCCAGGCTCCAGTTACTGTAAACAAGACTAGTCGTGCCGGAGGCCGGGCGACCGTACACAATCTGACATTGTGACGGCGAGGCCGCTGCCAGCCAAACAGCAGCAACCAATAATACGAGTACCAGTTTAGTTCGCATCAAGATCCCCCTTAATGATGACAGTCGTGTTGCCGGCTCGCGCCGGGGTCAGCCCGGCCCCTTCGCCACCGCTACCGGGAAGCACTCCGCCATTAGCCACGATATTCGTGAGTCGCGAGTCCAAGCCACTGCCCGTGGGTCCACCCCCCTGACTAACGATTCCTTCCAGAGATTCAAACGACTGTTCAAGCGACAAGCCATCTGACGTTAAGCCGACGTCGGTGTGGAGTTCGGAGTCGGCTACACCAAAACCGGCGTCAAGTTCCACGGCTTTGCCGAACTCGGCACAAGCAGCACTCTCCATGCCACGTTGGCGATAGTCAAGTCCCCGGCAATAGGCTAAGAAGGCCAGGTAGGATTCAGTAGGAACCTTGGCGATAGCATCGCGCTCATCGACCGTCAGCGTGATACCCAGGCTGTCGATGATATTGAACACAAACTTCTTCTGAAGAGCGAAGATATCTTCAAGCTTACCCTCAACACCTTCCGGGATCACGGCAGCACTGTCAGTCGTGCTTACCACAGTACCATCGAGCCTGAGTCCCTCATCACCAAGCGCCAACACTGACGCCGTGACTATACGTCGACTTTTCATAATCCGACCGACCCTCGGCGCCGTGGCCGGATCGACATAGCCTGATCTTCCCAACTTGAGTTCATTGAGAAGGATAGCTAACTTGGCCCGCTCAACCACGGTCAAAGAGTGTACTTTGGCCAGATCGATCGCAGTGAATTCAGATAGGCCCAGGGCGAGCGGCGCCAATTCCGACGGCAAATGCGATCCATCAAAACTCGGCACGGCAATTGTATTGTCGGGAATGGTGGCAGCATCGATATCCGCTTCATTCTCCAACGCCCGAGCAATCTCTACCTCCTGATTCTTGCGAACGAGTCGCCTGAGATGATCGCGCGTCACCTCGGCGGTCCGGCCTTTGGAACCAAGACTCAAGGACGCCGTATAGGCCTTGATGGCGTTCTCGTACAATTCCCGCCGCTCATAGACGAGACCGAGATAGAGCTGGGTGCGCGCATCCGGTCTGATGTTGCTGGCTTGTTTGAGCGCCTCCTCCGACTTGGCCAGGTCACCTTTCTGATAGTAAGCAACCCCGAGCTCTCGCCAAGCCTCATGGTTGGTAGGATTAGCGCTGATTTCCTGGTAGAACGCCTCGATCGCCGGATCATAGCGCTCGTTTTGCAAGTGACGTCGTCCCTGCATATACAGACTTTGTGAGCATCCTGCCAGCATCAACGACGCCAGCACAAAAACAATACCTGCCTTATTTCGCATCATGTGACCTCCTTACAAGCTGCCGATACGCATCCCGCGATCATCATGTCGCCAGAGGTTGCAAAAGGTCCATCTTCTGCTTAGCCTCGGTGAAATCCGGATCGAGTTCAAAGGCTTTCTTGAAATACTCGTAGGCTTGCTTGTAGTCGTATCGGTCGCTGTATTCAAGCCCCTTGGAATAGAAGGTGGTAGCGTCGAGTGATTCGGTGCCGCCCTCTTCGATAAGTTTCTTCACATCATCGCTGAGCACTATGTCGAGTTGTTTGGCCAGTTCCACCACCAATTCCTGCTCGATCTTGGAGTAGTTCGGCTTGCCCCGCCGGTCGACTGAAGCCACGATCTCGGATGTCTCCACACTCACGACCTTGACCACCATGCCGGTGCTCTTGTCGTCGAGCTGGGTGATTGATCCGAACACCATAAACTGTGCGCCCAGAACCTTACCCGCTTTGACAGCGGTCGTACGGTCAACGGTGCCTGATTTCTGCAACTCCAATTCCTGCAGAACGAAGTTGATCTTGTCACGCTCGACTACTGTCAGCGCACTGATCTTCCTGAAATCATGTTCAAACCAGTCGGCCAGTCCTTTGCCGATCGGTCCCAATTGGTCCTGGTACTTCTGCACGGAGAAGTTGTCGAACTCCATTATAGCGATTGTCTTCACTCCCGATCTGCTGTCACTGGCGCAAATGAAGGCATCAGTACCGTTGGTGATTTCAAACCACTTGTGGCGCAGTTCCGCCGGCCATAAATCACGTGGGAGTTGGATGACGCACGGCCCGATCTGCGATATCTTGTTCAGATAATCAACCGACTTCCGGTGAAAAGTGTCCCCCTTGGCATAGTTCAGGATACTCAGCGATTCATAAATGGCCACGCTGTCCTGAGCCGTCAAATCAGCCCGTTTAAGCAGGTCGTTGGCCAGGTTGATCCCCTCATCAAACCGACCGTAGACATAATGCCCCATACATTCGCCGATCTTTTCAGTCAGCGAACCCGTCTCCTGAGCCGTGGCCATTCCTGGCCCGGCCATGGTACCCAGCAGAACCAACAAGGCCACCAGGGTACGTCCGCAATTGGCACCGAGAACATTCATATCCAAACTCCTTGAGATTGGTTATCCTCTAACGCGTTCCCAAAAAATATAGGCAGCGCTCCAACGGTAGTAAAGCACTAATTATTCAGATTCAAAAACAAGGTGAGAGTGTCACCTACAGCATTTATAGTCGTATCACGTTCCAGTCGTTCGGCGCCGTCGCCGTGTTCGAGGCGGATGCGATGCTCCCCTTTCTTCAAGGGGTACGTGTAGGGCGTCGGCTTTGACTGACGCTTTCCATCGATGTAGACGGTCGAACCAAGCGGAATCGAAGCGATCCTGACCAGCACCGTCTTCACTTCAGGCGGCTCGGGCGCGGGGAAGGTGAATACGTAATTAAGGCGCTGCGTAGAGTCTGCCATAATCGAAAATGTATCTGAGTAGACTGGTGATATCGCTTTACTGTTCTCCACACGCACAAAGTGGCGGCCGGTGTCAATATCGTGCATCCATGCGTCCGTTCCCGCTTTGAGAAGCGAATCGTCGAGATAAATATCTCCTTTGGGCTTTACGCTGATTTCGAGAATCCCCTGAGGCTCTGAGACATCGACCATAGTTGTTGTCGTGTCACTTGCTGACCGATCGGCTTGGGCATCAGGGTCGCCGGTACCGTTCGAGAGCACAAACTTGTAGCCGACAAAAGCCAGCGCCACTGCTGCGACGGCGCCCAGAACCGGCCACAGGAGCTTGTTGGTCTTCTTGCCGGTCGCCCTGGGGATCTCAATGGTCTCACCACCAGGCGGCGTAGACACTTTGGCCGGGGCCATAGGTACGAATTGACTCAGTGCCGTGCGCATTTCATCCGCTGTCTGATAGCGTTGATTGCTCTCGCGCGCCAGAGACTTCAACACAATATCTTCAAGCGGCTTGGGTATTTCCGGATTCAGCGAGCGCGGGCTGGGCGGATCGGAAAACAGCTTGGCGTCACGAAGCGCGAACGGGTTGTCCCCTTTGAAGGGACATTCCCCGGTGAGCATCATGTACAACGTCGTGCCTACGGCGTAGATATCCCAAAGGGCATAGTCGGCCTGATCGGTCGGGTTGAACTGTTCCGGCGCCATGTAGGCGGGCGTCCCGCAGGCGGTACCGGCGATCGTCAGGTTGGGGTCGGTCTTGCCCTTGGCGATACCGAAGTCGATCACCTTGACCTGACTGGACTTGTCGATCATGATGTTGCCCGGCTTGATGTCGCGATGATAAATATCTTTCTGGTGAGCAAAGGACATGATATCCAGTACGTCGCCGCAAATCTGAACCGCCTCCCGGACCTCGAGGCGACCCATCGAATCGATTTTCTCCTCCAGCGTTACGCCGTCGATGTACTCCATAGCGATAACGATATCATCACCGTGACTGAAGAAGTGTTTGATGCGGCAGATATTCGGATGACCATCCAGAAGCGCCAGCTTGTCGGCTTCCTGCTTGAATCGTTCGCCTAAGCGGGGGTCACTGAGAACCTTCAAGACGACCTTTAGATTAGGCACATCCTGATGGACCGCCAGGAAGACCTGGGCCATGCCACCTGCTCCCAGCTTCTCAAGCACCTTATAGCTGCCGATAAACTCTTCACTCATATAAAGCTATATACACATTTGGGCGGCTGTCTTCAACAATAATGTGAGGCTCAACGGCATTGGCTGTTCAGATGTTGCACAAGGATGCCGATAACAAGAGACGATGAACGAACAATATGAGCGAGACATCCTGTGAATAAACTCGCCACATTGGGCCCGCCAACTGTCAGCGGCTGCGAATGTCGCGAACTGCGCCAGATACTGGATACGATCACGACGGCCATCCGCGTGATCGACGCAGACTTCAACATGATCCGATGGAATGCGCCGTTCGCGAGGCTGTGTGGTTGGCCCACCGACCGGATTGCCGGACGTAAGTGCTAAGAGGTTTTTGATGGTCACAACTGCCATACCAATGATTGTCCCGTTCAGAAGATCTTAGAGCGCGACTCGGCAAGAGTCGAGCAGGAGGTTGTGAAAACGGCTCTGGGTGGAGAATATGTCTTCTGCAGACTGACCGCCATTCCATATAGACGTGAGAACGGCTCCGTAACTGGAATCATTGAAGAGTTTGTGGACGTGACGGCTCTCAAGTGTCTGGAAGAAAACCTCCAATTCGCCAAACAGACTGTCGAGGTCGAAAGAAAGGCGCTGGAAGCCAAGAACATTGCGCTCAAGGAAGTTCTCGGCCAGATCGAGCAGGAGAAACGTCAGATGGCGGACAATATCCAGCGCAACGTCGACAGAATTGTGCTGCCCCTCGTGCAAAGTCTGAAAGATCGCGCCGATCCACTCGATACCAAGCGGATCGGCCTTATCGAAAGCCAATTGGTCGATATCACAGATCCGTTTGTCTCCAGCATTGAAAACCGGTTCTCAAAGCTCGCTCCCCGCGAGATTCAGATCTGCAACCTGATCAGACAAGGGCTCTCGTCCAAGGAAATCGCTCAGTTGCTGCATACCTCGGCGGGTACAGTAGAGCAGCAGCGCAAAAAGATACGCAAGAAACTTGGTCTCAGCAGCACTGGTGCCAATCTGGCATCGTTTCTCAGGGGAACCTGATTTCGAGGTGCCGTTGGGTGACTCCACCCGACGGCTCTGTCGCCCGGTCCACAAAGCGGCCAAGCGAGCCGCCTGACGCCACCTTTCATACTCACAGCAACCCGTTGTTGTCGCCAATCCACCGACACACCAGACCATCCAGACGACACCATCGCGGCCGGTGCTACTGGATACGCGGCGTATCCATTCTGTATCAGGATTATCTCCGTCATGTCCAGTTGGTTAGTATCCGATTGTTTGTGCAAAAGGGCTAAAGACCACGAATCAATAAACAAAGGAGACTTGCAGATGTTCAAGAATCTCAAAATCGGCAGGACTTTGCTTGCCATGATGACCGTCGCCCTGGTGGCGCCGTTGTTCATCGGAACGACTGCGCAGGCCCAGGACTTCGGCCAGCTACTGGCCGCGGTCGAGAAGGTTGAGACCAACCTGAAAGCAATGATAGCCAAGGAATCATCGGCTCGCCAGGAGGCGATGAATGAGTTGCGCGCAGAACTCAGTCAAAGGCCGGAGACAAGCGGTGATCCTGCCTGGCAGAAGAAGATTTCTGATGAACTGGCTACGCTACGCACCCAGATCAAGGAACTGGCCAGCGCCCAGGGTAATCAGGAGTTGACCGACCTGGTCAACGACATCGAGTTCCTCAGAGCAGAGATTCTCTTGCTGAAGAGCCTGGCCGGTGAGAACAGAGAACAACTGGCCTCGATCGACGACGACGGTTTCTACGAGCCGCCGAACGATGATCCCAGGGTGACCGAACTCACTGAAAAACTTACTGAACTCAATACTTCGTTAGAAGCGATGCTGGCCGGTCAGGGGACAACATCCAAACCGAATCCTTCGGTCGGCCACGGCAAAATCGTCCTGACCGGACTTGTGCACGAGCACTATGCTGTCGGGCAGGACCGCACCGGTACGTTTACCTCCAAGCGCGCTTTTCTGGGCGTCAAAGGGGAGCTGAATGACTATGCACAATTCAGTATACTGGGCCAGTTTGCTGGCTCACCAGTACTCCTCGACGGCTATATCACAGTTTCACCTCATCAGGACTGGTCGTTCCGATTTGGACAATACAAACAGCCATTTGGTACGGATTTTCTCACCCCCACCAGCGCCATGCCGTTTGTCAATGGCTCCCTTGCCAATGGACTCGGTTCCGGGCGCGATGTGGGCATTGATGTCTCCTACCGGAACAAGTTTAACAAGGAGTACAGCCTCAAACTCACAGCCGGTCTGTTCAATGGGGCCGGAACCAATGCATCGGATGTCAACAACACTAAAAACTTCGTAACCAGAGCCGAGGTCACGCTTGGCGGTATGTTTACGGTTGCACCCAATGCTTACATCGGTAAGACAAACGAGGTCGACTCACTCAAGGAGGACATACAAAATTATGGTTCCTCGCTAACATGGAAATGGCGGCAGGAAATTGTCGCTGTGGAGTACATCCAGTCCAAGCGTGGCGAGACCAAACGCAACGGCTGGTACCTGTGGGGTGGCCATACGTTCTCCATCGGTTCGGCCTTTCTGAAGGAACTGCAGTTGGTGGCTCGTTATGAGCAGCACGATCCTGACCTGGACGTCAACGATAATCGCACCGACCGGCTGACTCTGGGGACTAATCTCTTCATCGATAAGAAGTACACGAAGATACAGTTGAACTATCAAATCAATGGGGAGCAGGGGACTTCAGTTAACGACAACGAGTTCCTGATGAATCTCCAGGTGGCTTTCTAACGGCTGCAACAGGCACCCGAGGGCAAGACTCTGGAAGATGGAAATACCAATAGTATAACGAAGGAGAGCAGGATGTTCAAGAACCTCAAAATCGGGAAGAAGCTCGGGCTGGGCTTCGGAGTGGTCCTGTTGCTACTGCTAATAGTTAGTGGCTACAACTACTCCAGTTTCACGAGCATTGACGAGAAGACCGGCCACGCACAGGCCGCCAGCAACAACCAGGCCTTTGCGATCGCGAAGGAAGTCGACCACCTCAAATGGATGGCTAAACTTATCGGATCTTTTCCTCAGGGACGACGTGACAGAGGTGACTGTCCAGACGGACGACCACAAGTGCGGCTTGGGCAAGTGGATGTATTCTGATGAAACGAAGCAGGCATGTAACGATGATCCCGGGCTTGCAGCCATTATAGACAGGATGAAGGAGCCGCATCACCGCCTGCACGCCTCGGCGATCCACATTGGTGAGGAGTATGTCGACTTCGACACGGAACTGAAATCGCTGCTAGCTGAGCGGTGGATTGACCACCTGAACTGGATCAAGAATGTAGCCAACTCCAACCTGACGAAAACTGTTTTCGATGGTGGACTCGATCCGCACGAGTGCGCCTTCGGCAAGTGGTACTACTCGTATGAGCCGGAAGATCCGAATTTTGAAACCCATCTGGCGAAGTGGGAAGATCCGCATGCCAAGCTACACGAATCGGCAGCCGCGATGGCCTTAGCACAAATGGCCGGCGACTGGGATGAAGCGGAGAGAATCTATCAAGATGAAACACTTCCAATCCTCGTTAGCCTCGAAGAGTGTTACCATGGCACTAACGAGTGGATAAATACCACAGCTGCAGCCCAGGCCAAGGCTCATGAAATCTACGCTCAGGAAACCAAAGCGGCTGTTACCGAAACTCAGGGTTGTCTGGCTGAACTGACGGAGCACTTCAAACATCAGTCAGAGGAAGCCACGACTGAAACGAACGCTCTTATCGGTTCATCGATCACAATTATGTCTATCCTGGCCCTGATCGCAGTCGTGATCGGACTGGGCGCGGCCTTCGTCATAACGCGGGGCATCACCAAGCCCGTCAGCGCCGTTGTTGGCATGACCCAACAGATGAACAAAGAATTCGATCAGTTCGTGGAAGTGGTTGACGCTATTGCCAACAATGATCTGACTAAACAGGTACCACAATCGGACATTGAAAGTCTTGGGATCGATTCCCATGATGAGATCGGAACATTGGTCAAGGCAATCGAGGAAACTCTCGAGAACAAGACCAAGATTGGGACTTCGATGGAGAAAATGTCCACCAACCTGACCGGTATGGTCCGCAAGCTCGGCGAAAACGCCACCCAACTGGTGTCGGCGGCTACTGAGATCGCTTCTACCTCGGAGCAGATGTCACGCGGCTCCAACGATCAGGCCCAGCAGGTCGCCCAGGTCTCGACCGCTGTCGAAGAGATGAGCGCCACCATCGTGGAATCATCCAAGAACGCCGGCGAGGCTACCGACACTTCCAAAAGCGCCTCCGACACCGCTACCAGTGGCGGTCAGATCGTCAACGAAACGATCCAGGGGATGCAGAAAATCGCCGACGTAGTGCGTGAATCGGCCGAGTCGATCGGCAAGCTGGCCAAGTCGGCCGACCAGATTGGTGAAATCGTCGGTGTCATCGACGACATTGCCGACCAGACCAACCTGCTGGCGCTAAACGCC
>SDBU01000300.1_pt1 | contig 70690 bp, 64 predicted proteins | sample 2277071 | NCBI WGS metagenome assembly SDBU01 (sample SAMN10397929, study PRJNA504765) | marine sediment metagenome | isolation source: marine sediment core GS08_GC12, 126 cmbsf | place: Arctic Ocean: Gakkel Ridge, Loki's castle | collected 2008 | reverse complement strand
GTTAGGCTTTTGCCTTTATCCAACTATTATTTAAGATCCCCATGGATGATATGAAACTTCCCCCCAAAATCCAGCGAGTATTATAACATATGATTCTGTTATTTAAGTTTAAGTTTGGGAATTATATCCGTAAACGCCCTTCGCACTACGCCCTTCGCACTGATCTTAGTGCTCTGACCTCCTGTTATACTACTCCCGCCAAGGTTTATGAGCCTTATAAGCTTTAAGGTGTTCTTTCAATTCGGAAGGTGAGAGTATTTTTCTATCCTCATTTTTGTGAAGCGAAATAGCTCTTTTCTGGGTCGTCACAGCATCCTCGAATCTCCCAGCCTCTGCGTAGGCCGCAGCCAGTGTATCCACAATATAAGAGGCAGGAGAAAGTTCTACGGCTTTTTTTGCCAATTCTATAGCCTTGACACCATCCCGATACTTTGCATCGGTGCTGGTGGCCAATATCCAGGCTTTATCATTATAGGCATCAACATACTTCGGAGATAGTTCAATAGCCCTGGTTAGGTCAGCTATGGCCAGGTCGTATTCGCCCTTTACTCTATAAACATTCGCCCTCAAGTAAAAGGCATCAATATACCTCGGAGATAGTTCAATAGCCTTTCTCAGGTCGGTTTCAGCCAGATCGTATTCACCCTTTACTACATAAACAATCGCTCGCTTAAAATAATTTACACTATTTGATGGTTCCAGTTCGATGGATTTGCTGAAGTCAGCAATAGCCAGGTCGTATTCACCCTTTACTACATAAACAATCGCTCGCTTAAAATAATTTACACTATTTGATGGTTCCAACTCGATCGTCTTGCTGTAGTCAGCGAGGGCTTCATCAAATTTACCTTCCCTGGTAAGCAACTGCGCAAGTATCTGGTATATTTGAACCTCCTCAGGATATTCCTTTATAATTTCAGTCGCTTCTGAAATAGTTTTTATCTTCCCATATCTTCTTTTAACCCTGATTTTACTTATTCTTGACTTCCTTTTGAAAGTAAACTTATCTTTAAATGCCCCCTCTGTATTGACATGTTTACCAAGAAATTTTTGTAAATTTTTTGTCGTATCAGTAATAACCAAACGGGAAAAATCTCTATCGGGGTTAATATTAAGAAATTCAGTTCTGACCTCTTCTGGATTCTTTTCATTATATTTTTCAAACCATTCGGAATCGATCGTTGAAATTCTTAAGGAATCTCCTATTATTTCTATTTTTATGAATGTATGAAACGGTACATAGTGCCACTCAAAATACCTATCGAACTTGTTCGAAAAAAATTCCTCATATTCCTTCCTTTTATCCGTAGAATCACTTTCGCCGGGGAAGAGATCAAGAAACATTGCTTCACCGATCCTTACCATATGAACAATATAATGCCCCTTCTTACCTTCGAAGGATGATGTCACCAGATCAAAGGATTTTTGGTTCGTTTCATCGAAATCCAGAGTTTTCCAATTGGAAAGTGAAGGGTTCCCAGGATCTGTTTCTTCTATTGTATGTACTGATTCCCACATACCTACCAGCTTTTCATCAAACACGGCGTCTTCATACGTATAGATCGGGTTGAGGGAAGGGATGCATCCTGAGAAGAGAAAAACAGATACAACAAAAAATAATCTAAATAAGTTCTTCATGGCACTATTACCCCCAAGGCAGCCTTCGAGCCGATTTTGCCGGAAACTGGAAAAGTCTCTTACTACCAGCATATTACTTATACCTAGAACTTAAATGGTTACATATAGGTTACGGAATCGGGAAAAGGAAACCTCGGAGTCGTATCCAGTCTTCGTTACGCTAATGCGTAACTTCCGCCGTCCAGCCTTCGCGTGAAGCTTCGGCTCGGCAGGCGCTAGACTACTGCGTAGCTATGGCGTGACAAGCCGCCTCGGCAGGCAGAGGAAAAGCTGGGGCTTGGGGTTATCTGGAGAGATAAGAGCTTGGACCGCAGTGCAGCCACTGGGTGAAGTGCAGTGCGGAGGGCGCAGGGCGAAGGGCGTGGTTTATACAAAACCTTAAAACCCAAGATGCGATCCCACGGTTTACTGGTGACCTCGTATCACCCACGTCAAGCATAAAGTTCCCAAATTGGGAACTTTATGCTTGACATTGCATTGGGAACGCTTTATCTTTTCGTAGAGAAAGGGAGAGAGACAGATGCTACGTATTATTACAATTAAGGAGCCTCATGAAACTCGTAGGCAGAAATATTTTAGATGCCTTCACCCGAAAGCACACTGACGCCCGGAAATGGATAGAAAACTGGGTAGCAGATGTTAAGGGGGCAAAATGGACTTGCTTCCAGGATATTAGGGATAAGTATCCGCGAGCTGACCATCTTGGAGATAACAGTATTATCTTTAATGTTAAAGGCAACAATTACAGGATGGAGGTTCAAGTAGCTTACAAGGCAGGTGTTGTGAGGGTTAAATGGGTAGGCACACACTCTGAATACGATAAGAAATACAAATAGGGAGAGGGAAAATGGAACCGCGCATTATACATGATGAAAATCAGTATGAGACCGCACTCAATGAGATTGACGGACTTATTGTGCTTGATCCAGAGCCTGGGACTCCTGAAGGGGATCGTCTCGACCTCCTTGCGCTTCTTATCGAGACCTACGAAAACGAACATTTCAAATTCAGGCGCCCTGGTCCTATTGAGGCAATAAAATTTAGGATGGATGAACAGGGTCTGCAGCAGCGAGACCTTGTCCCTTATATCGGAAGTAAGAGCAAGGTGTCCGAAATACTGGCTGGTAAGCGGCCCCTTACATTGCCTATGGTAAGAGCGCTCTCGGCTGGCCTGGGAATCTCTGCAGACATTCTCATCCAGGATCCCATAGTAGATCAGGTGGAATCATTCAACATTGAATGGGAAAAATTCCCGCTAAAAGAAATGATTAAACGGAGATGGATCGAAGCTCCTTTGGAGGACCTTAAAGACCATGCAGCTGATCTCCTTGTTAATTACTTCGCTCCTCTAGGTAATGGGCTCTCTATCCCGATTTTAACTCGTTGTACTTTCCATCAAAGATCTGGAAAAGAGATGGACCGATACGCCTTGATGGCCTGGACAGCCAGGGTTATTTATAGAGCAAAGATTGAGTGCTGCTTTTCGAAGTATGTTCCTGGAACAGTCAATGATGAGTTCATCAAGGAAGTCGGAAAACTCAGTTGGTCAAATCAGGGGCCGGTATTGGCAAAAGAATTTCTTTCAAAGAAGGGCATAGCTCTTGTGATTGAGCCGCACTTGCCGAAAACAAGACTTGACGGTGCGTCAATGCTAACCTCAGACGGGATGCCCGTAATAGGGCTTACTATTCGTTACGATAGAATCGACAGCTTCTGGTTTACGCTTATTCATGAACTTGTTCACATCTCCAGGCATATAAAATCGCCAGATGATACATTTATCGACGACCTCGAAGTTGAGGCCGAAGATGATCCCAGGGAAAGAGAAGCAGATATGGTGACAAAGGACTGCCTAATACCGAAATCCAAGTGGAGTAGAAGTTCTGCATTTCGTCAAAGAACACCTGAAGCTATAAAAGAGCTTGCGAGTGTTTTATCAATTCATCCTGCAATCATTGCCGGGAGAATCCGATTTGAAAAGCGAAACTATAAAATCCTCAACCAAATGGTTGGCCACGGTGAAGTTAGAAAGCTTTTTGATGATGTGCAATGGGAAATTGAGTGACCTGTGAGTAAGTTGATTTTTAACAAAGTACAATATGTACCGATCCTGAAAGGGAAAATGGGAGAGTTTGGAGCTTTACGTGAACTGGACCCCAATGTTAGGTCGTCAATTCTACCTCTAATTGACGTCCCACGTATAACAATTAGTGGTTCAGAAGGAAAACCGGTCGAACCTCTCGAAAACCACCTTGACAGGGTTATAAAGCACTTTTCAAAGTCATGGCCTTCGGGACAACCAATTTTTGTTGATTTCTATGATCTAGATTTGGATTTGCGCACTTCCAACGGCGAACATCCCATTCCATATCTATTTGACAAATTGCGAGAGAAGGATATCAAGGCTATTCCAGTAACCGGCCTTGACAGAACTGATAATGGTAAAAGCGAATACAACAGTGCAGTCAGATCAACAGTATCACTAGATAACAGAGGTGCCTGCATCAGACTTCTCTACTCTAATGGTGATTTTGATGACCCGGCAGCGACAAATCGTGAAATTGAACGATTATTGAATACTATTGGTCTAGAACGATCCGATGCAAACTTGATACTTGATGCTCGGTGGATTATAGAAAACGACACTCTAAGAGTAGCTGGTAGTGTTTCGAGATTTATTAATCAAACCCCTAACATTAATAGTTGGAACGAACTTATTCTCGCTGCCTCAAGCTTTCCTGAAAACCTTGCTGACATTGAGCGAAACACCATAATGCATCTTTGCAGGGTTGAATATCTGTTATGGCAACAAGTTGTAAGTGATTCGAGTGAAGATCGTTTGCCCGTTTTTGGTGATTATGGTGTTGTTCACCCTGATTTGCCAGATCTTGATCCTAAAGTTATTCGTCCAAGCGCCAAGATCAGATATACACTTGAAAATGATTGGTTGATTCTCAAAGGACACAGCTTAAGAAGAGATCCAGGTTTTGCACAGTTTCATGACTTATCCAGAAACCTAGTAGCTAGACCCGAGTTCTTGGGAAATGATTTTAGTTGGGGTGACGGGTATATTTCCGGATGTGCTACAAAAGAAGAAAAGAGTGGTAATTTAACAACTTGGGTGAAAGTTGACACGAACCACTATTTAACTTTTGTTAGTGAACAACTCTCCAATCAGATCTGGACTTGAGTGTTTCCCTAACTACAATTGTTAACTCATCAAGTGTTGTACATTCAACAAGGCGATCCCATACCTGTTTTCGTGGTTTTTTGGTTATGCCTTTGGCTTGTCCTCTTTTCCGCAACTCACCTAACGCCTCATCACGCCACAACAACTGAACAATAGCGTGCGCATCAATCTTAGTATTTTGCAAAGGCCGTTTCACTTCCTCAATGATCAATTGCTGCCCCTGGTATTGTGCGAGGTAAACTCCCCACCACGCAGGTAGCAGGGTTTGAATGGCATAAAGATGATTTGGGCTTACGACAACCGACACATAATCCAAAACCAAATTGTAGGCTGGAATCTGCAAGTCTAATCTCTTCAGGGTGTCGCGTGCGCTCTTTATCTCATAACCTTCCAGAGATCCATTTAAAACAGCCAAATCAATCCTTGAGTCTCCTTGTAAGAGACCCAATTCCTCTATGAGAGCCGCGCCACGATATGATGGATCGTCCTCAAGTTTCCGCCGCAAGGCAATTCTTATGTCTTTATCCCGTGTAAGCATGGTCAATGGGAATATATACTAATCATTGGATCCTTATCAAGGTTTTGAACTTGATTACCTGATTCATTATGAATAAAACCTGGAAATACAAATGCTCTAACCTTGGTTCTTTTAAGCATTCCCGATTGTTTGACTTATTGTCACCTGATCCATCTCTCTCCCCTTTTCGTGGTTTTCAACAATCTTGAGAAGGCCCTCACCAATTAACTTCGCGACCGGCAGAGGCAGGTAGAGCCCAAAATTAAACGTCCTCTCAACCTTTTTGATCCCACCACCAGCTTTATGAATCGGTCTATCCTGACCAAAGTCTATGCGAACATCTCCATGTGGTGTCACAGTCGCATTGTATACATTGGCGTAGTAGACATCTTCAATGGCGTCGGTCAATTTGATTTCTGGACTCTTTACCGGACCGCTTGCTTTTCCCTTTGCCATAATATACCTCCTGTTAAGTGTCTGTTAAACCGTTTTCAGGTGGGTGCTCTGACCCCAGTTTCACACCAGGCCGTAAATCATGAACGCTTCTTCCCGTATTCCGGCATGTTCCCGTCATGTACCGCAGGGGATTCTTCGTGTCCGGAAGACTTGCGGCCCTTCATCTCACGGTCGATCCTCTCGGCCAGGTAGATTTTCATGAGGGACTGATAGGGAACATCCATGCGGTTGGCCAGCATCTTTAGCTCCTCTAACATAATCTCGGGAAGACGCAGTGAGATCGTCTTTACCGATGGCTTGAGCTTTGGAAACGCCACCGGCCGGCCGAGGCTCCAGTCGATGTGATCGATGGAATCGGTCTCAGCCCAGAACGACCGCTCTTCGTCTTCAGACATGAACTTCGGTATCTTTTCACTCATATCTCTCAATGACCTCCTGCTCGCGCCGGCTCATGGGCCGCACCGATATAACCCGGATCTTGTCCCCTCTCAAGGTAAATACCATGAACAGCCGTCTTTCGGCATCTGTTTTTCCCAAAGCGTAAAACCGTCCTTCATCTCGCGAGTGTTTTTCGTCATCCTTCACCATCAGGGGCCTGTTTAAAAAAACCTGCTCGCACTCGAATGGCGATACCTGGTGCTTCTCCCAGTTCTTGTCGATATTACCCTCGTCCCAATCGAATCCGGTAGCGCCAAGAAGTTTATCCCAGATGCCCATGGCAGAAGTATATAACAGGCATATACATAACGCAAATAAAAATGATCGTCATCCGATTGAGAAAAGTGTGAAAGGCGAGAACTGACCCCATTGGTTTCCTTTGAACCTGGTATCTTTAATCAGGTCCAGTTCGACTCCAGCATTTATTAGAAAAACCGCCACGTCGTCACCCTCGTTGGCCGCGAAGTTTGCCAGGCGCATTGCATTGAAGGCTGTTTCAGGATCGTTTGTTGAAAGCACCACTCCCAAATTCATTGTTTATTCCTCCTCCATCGATCACCATCCCCATCCGGCAGATACACTTTTCCCTTTCCGGGCCATCCAGAGGTAATAGTGTTCAAAGAGCTTTTTCGCCCATAGCCACCGCTTGCCTTCGCTTATCTCGGCAACATTCCGTGGTGGCCGTACCGGATCGGCTTTGATGTATACAGCCCTGTCGCCCATGTCCAGGATGCACTCGGCATACAGTTCACGGGAGTTTTTCTCCCGGCCCTTCACTTGTGCGGCAATATTGTGGGCGGCAAAGGCCGCCATCTGCTGGGTCATGTGGCCTGTCTTCGGGAAGTTAACCGGGATCGGCGTCTCGTCCACGGGGGGGAACGCCACTGCAACGCCTACTACGTAGATGTTTGGAAATTTCGCATGACAGTAGTAGTCATCCACCGGGACGAATCCTTTCGGATTAGCAAGATCCGGTGACTCAGCAACAGCTTTAACACCTGCCAGCGGCGGGATGATAAGAGAAAAATCAGAGTCGAAGGTCTCACCGCTTGCCAGCTCCACGGACGACTCGGTGATCCTGGATACCGCGGCTGAAGTGAAATAATGGATATCCCGCTTCTCGAATTCCCCTTCCAGGAACTGCCGGGCATTGCCCATCCCGCCGACGCCGAAGTGACCGAGGAACGGTTCCGGTGTAACCATGGTCATGGGAACTTTGTGGCGCATCCTTTTATTTCGGAGCAGGTGGTCGATTTCAAAAGCAAACTCGTACGCCGGTCCGATACAGCTCGCACCCGGGGCGCAACCCACCACAATGGGACCCGGTTTTTTCAGAAAAACGCTTAGCGCCTCCCTGGCCTCCTGGGCTTCCGGGGGAGACATTAAGGAGTGTCCCGGACCATCAAAGGGACCCAGGCCGGGGACTGATTCGTTGGCGCTCCGATGCCCTGTAGCGATGACGAGATAATCGTAAGAGAATTCAACAGCCTCGGAAAACACCTTGCACGCCACAGGATCAATACGGCTCACAGTCGCATGTTCAAACCTGATATTTCTTCGTCCGAGCGGCTTTTCCAGGTCAAAGGAGATCTGTTGCAGATTTTTCGACCCCATCGCCACCCAGGGAAGGGATGGGATGAAAACGAACTCCCTGTCCTTGTTAATAAGAAGGATCTCGCATTCACTGCTTTTAAAATGCTTTCGCAGCTTATATGCTGCTGTAAGGCCGCCGAAGGATCCGCCGACAATTACAATACGCATGTCAATACACCTTTTCCCTTTCCACTAAGAGCCCGCGCGCACGCCAATCCGGAACACCATCTTCCAGACGCACCGCATGGAATCCATTGGCCCTGAGCATCTCCACAGCCTGAATAGCCAAAACGCAGAAAGGACCCCGGCAGTATGCTACGATCTCCTGACCCTTCGGTAGTTCGGAAAGGTGGTCTGTAATTTCTTTGAGCGGGACGGAGATCGCACCCGGGATGTGACCTGCGCGGTATTCCTCTTCAGGGCGTACATCGAGGACTGTTACCTCGCCTGCCCTGACGCGCTTCAGAAGCGATTCTCTGTCCACAGCCTCCAGGACTCCGCGGTCTTCCAGGAACTGGCTCGTGATCTGCTGGATCTCAGCCAGCCGCCTCTCAGCCAGCGTACGCATGTTCAGGTAGAACTGACAGACTGCTTCATCGGTAAGACGATACCTGACGTATTGCCCTTCTCTTTCCCCTTCAACTAACCGCGCTGCGGCCAGAACATGGAGATGCTGTGAAGTGTTGGCCACGGTCATTCCAGTTTCCGATGCCAGATACTCGACCGTGCGGTCACTCTGGCAGAGCAAGTCCAAAAGCTCCAGACGCTTCGGGCTTGCTACCGCCTTGCCGATACGCGATAACTGCTCATAAATAGCACTCTTGAATTTTCGTTTTGAAATCATAGTGCGTTGCCCCCTATTGCATATTCAATTGACTTATTGAATAATAGAATATGTTCGGGCCAGTGTCAAACTCAGTAGAGTTTTCGCATCTATTTTCAAACAAGCTATTATTGAAGGTGAGAAAAAATATTAATGAATCCAAGCGGATTTTCGGAGGAAAGATGACAAACGGAATCTACCTCGATTACAATGCCAGCACACCCGTAGCCCCTGAAGTGACCGAAGCGATGCACACATACCTGACTAGCCACTATGGGAACCCCTCTTCAATTCATTTCGCTGGAGCTCCGGCGAAGGCGGCCCTTGAAAAAGCAAGGGGCAAGGTAGCGGCCCTGATCGGCTGCACACCCGGAGAGATCGTCTTCACGAGCGGGGGGAGCGAGGGTAACAATCACGCCATCAAGGGGATATTCTTCGCCTGCAAAGGAAGCGGGAAACATATTATCACCACCGCCGTTGAACACCCGGCAGTGATCGAACCGATCAGGTTCCTGCAGAGGCTGGGCGCTGAAGCATCAATCATTCCTGTGGATAAACATGGCGTGGTCGACCCGGAAGACATCAGGAAGGAAATCAGTAAAGAGACCATTCTTGTGTCAGTCATGCACGCCAACAACGAGGTGGGTACGATAGAACCCATAGAGGAGATATCCAGGATCACCAGGGAGTACGGTATACCCTTACATACGGATGCGGCGCAATCGGTGGCAAAGATCCCGGTGGATGTAAGCTCCCTGGGGGTGGACCTTCTCACTATCGCCGGACACAAGCTTTACGCGCCTAAAGGGGTGGGAGCGCTTTACGTTCGTGAAGGGACGAAGCTCGAATCGTTTATCCATGGTGCGGGGCACGAAGGTGGGAGGAGAGCGGGTACGGAGAGCGTGTTTCTCGCCGTGGGGCTTGGTAAGGCGTGCGACATCGTTCCAGATTACATTAATGAGGATGTGCGTCATTTGAGGGATCTTTTCTTCGAGAAGCTCAAGGAGACTTTCGGTGATGATATAGTTTTGAACGGCCATCCGGAAATGCGATTGCCGAACACCCTTAACGTGAGCTTCAAGGGTAAAAAGGGAAGTGTAGTCCTGGATCGACTGGATGGTGTCGCCGCCTCCACAGGGTCTGCTTGCCATGCTGGTGAAACAACCCTCTCTCCAGTACAAAAGGCTATGGGAGTTTCTGAAGAGACAGGACTTGGGGCAGTGAGGTTCAGTCTGGGGCGGATGACGACAAGGGATGAAATCCTGGAGGTCGTTAGGCGATTAAGAAAAAAGGGCAATGGGGCACTCTGACCCCGCTTCCCCGATTCGCCGTTTCCCCGCTTCACAATCTAATATACCCAGCTGAAAATCCCCGCAGATGTGTTTGTAATGCCCCCCGGTCTTGCGATGTAACTATAACACATCGCAGGAAGGAGGAAAAAGGGAGGAGGGAGAAGTAAGAAACAGTGCGAAGAGCGTAGTCGATGTCGAAGTTTATTACAAAATGATTTCACCCTGTTTTGAAATGAAAACTCTGACTTGCTACTTCGACTTCGACTTAGTACTTCGACTCAACCGAAGGTTGCAGAGCTCTGATCCCATTGTGATAGTGAGAGTATGGTAGAATATATTAATATGGGAAAGATAGCTGCGAATACGCATTAATAGATCAAATTTGAGGTATAGAAATGAAAAAATATAGCCGAAACAGGCAGGAATATTTAAGAAAGCCTGTAGATATTTCAGATGATGATATCCTGGAAGCGATGAGAGAGATCGAAGGATATTTGGATATAACCCCTGCCGATTTTAAGGAAGTTTATCAAATCGCTTATAAACATGCAGTTGAACGTCTTATGCATTCTATTAAAGCCAGAGATATTATGACAAAAGAAGTCGTTTTTGTGAATAAAGAGACATCATTGCGAGAAACTGCTGAAATAATGGCAAGTCATGGCATCTCAGGTGTTCCTGTTACAGGCGATAATGGTGAAGTTACTGGAGTGATTTCCGAGAAGGATTTCTTGTTTCATATGGGTTCAAAAGAGGCAACATCATTTATGATGATAATTGTACAATGTTTAAAAAACAATAGATGTGTCGCTGTGCCATTACGCGACCAAAAAGCAGAAAACATAATGACAAAACCCGCAATTACTGTTGATGAAAATACTCCACTGTCTGAGATCGTTAATATTTTTGCACAGAAAAATATCAATAGAGTGCCGGTTCTTGACCTCGAAAAGAAACTTGTCGGCATTGTTTCGAGGGCAGACGTATTACAAACATCATTTTCCGAAGTAAAGGGATAGATAGTGGATTATTTCAAGAAAATGAAAGGTATAACAAAGAGCCCGCCTATGGTCAGTTATACTGAAATGCTCTGGTCATGGATCGGTGCATTCCTGGGTATAGGCGCTGTAGCATATATTAACTTTAATTTTCTTGAGAAAACAGATTTTGTAATGGTGATAGGGTCTTTTGGAGCGTCAGCAGTTTTGATATATGGTGCGATAAAAAGCCCTTTGGCTCAGCCAAGAAACTTTGTGGGCGGCCATCTGGTATCTGCAATAATAGGAGTTGCCAGTTACAAAATATTTCATTCACAGATGTGGTTAGCGGCTTCTATAGCTGTTGCGACAGCTATTGTCGGCATGCATGCCACAAAAACGTTACATCCCCCGGGAGGAGCGACTTCCTTAATTGCAGTCATAGGGAGTAGCAAGATCCACAACCTGGGCTTTATGTATACGTTAATACCAGTTGGCGTTGGGTCAGTTATCATGTTGGTAGTAGCCCTCTTGGTAAATAATGTGCCTAAGCATCGGAAATATCCGGAGTTTTGGTTATAAATATTACGATACCCACTCCTATTGAGGTCGGAACGTGAAATGCACTTGCAGTCACAATTCACGTTCGGGGCAACCGAGGGGTCAGAGCTCATATTCTCAGGTTTCCGGTTTTTTGAGACCCTGCTGCCTTGCCTTTTAATCACGCTTTATGCGTGACTTCCCGTTGGTCAGCCTTGAACTGATATCTAACTCAGATGGAGATCCCCATAGATGAGGTGAGTGCTATGATCCTGGTTTTCACGATAGATTTATCTATCGGAATCTGGCAGTTATTTCGGCATGACAAGGCTCATGGCATAAGACCCTTAGATTTGAGGGTCTATCATCGTTAGGATTGCGGTTTTTGTGGTGGATTTCCCCTGTTCTCGTATTGACTCTTTTCCCGCAGCGATCGCATTTCCATCCCCGTCGCTGCATTAGTATAAATCTTTCATCTTGGCTTAACATTCTGCACCCCCGTAATCTTATTATTCACTCCCGTTTTTTCGATTGCTTCCAACAACTTTTCTACTTTCTCTCTTTTCACCTCCTGGTCAAGGTCCAGCATCATTCGCATGCCACATTTACTTTTTTAGTCTCTTAACTGACCAATGGGGTCAGTTCTCGCCTTTCAATCACGCCTTCCCCCTTCGCTTTTCAAGCTTCGGAGGACAGGTTGGCGTGACTTCCCGTTGGTCAACCTTAATATTGCTGTTCCGACTCCGGTTTTTCATAATGAACTTTTCTGAATTCTGACTTCTGACTTCTGGATTCTTAAACAAGATGGAGATCCCCATAGATGAAGTTGTTACATCCCCCGGTTACGGTTTCGCTAGAGTATAATAACATATTGTAAGGTTACGTTTAAATACGCGAAACCTGGTGCGTAGGGCATAGTCGAAGTTATTGGCACGTTGGACGTTGGACATAGGTCTTTGGACTCGCTCTCCCTTGATCAACCGCTCTGACCCCAGTTTTCCACTGCCTGCGACGCTCCGGTGGAAGGCGGCTGACCTTTCATCTGGCCCAGTTCAGCGACCGCTCAACGGCACGCTTCCACCCACTACAAAGGGCATCGCGCTCCCCTGAAGGCATCGAGGGTTCGAACCGGTAATCGAGGACCCATTGGCTGGCGATAGTGTCCTGGTCCAGCAACCCAACACCGATGCCCGCGAGGTAAGCGGCGCCCAAGGCCGTGGTTTCGGTGACCCGGGGGCGCAGAACGGGTGTGCCCAGGATATCCGCCTGCATCTGCAGCATGAGGTTGTTTGCTGCCGCTCCCCCATCGACGCGCAGTTCCTGCAGGGCGATACCGCTGGCCTCCTGCATGGCCTCAATAGCGTCACGGGTCTGATAGGCCATGGCCTCCAGAACAGCGCGCGCAATGTGTGCTCTGTTAGTGCCCCGGGTAAGCCCCACGATAGTGCCCCTTGCGTAAGGATCCCAGTAAGGAGCTCCCAAGCCAACCAGGGCAGGTACAAAATACACGCCCCCCGTGTCTGGCACGCTGGCTGCGAGCTGTTCTATCTCGCTGGCCTCCTTTATTAACCCAAGACCATCGCGCAGCCACTGCACGGCTGCTCCAGCGACGAAGATGGAACCCTCCAGGGCATACTGAGGCTGTTGTCCTTTTATTTGCCAGCCAATAGTGGTTAGCACACCCTCCCCCAGGACCGGCTTCGGTCCGGTGTTCATGACTACGAAGGCACCAGTGCCGTACGTGTTCTTGGCCATGCCCGGTTCGAAACAGGCCTGCCCGAACAAGGCGGCCTGCTGGTCACCGGCCACTCCAGTGATGGGAATCGCCTTTCCGAAGAGTGCCGGATCGGTGTCGCCGAACCTGTCGGCGGAAGGGCGTACCGAAGGAAGGATCCCGGCAGGAATGCCGAAAATATCCAGTAGCTCATGGTCCCAGGAAAGATCGTGAATGTTAAACAGGAGTGTGCGACTGGCGTTGGAGACATCCGTGGCGTGTATCCGTCCCTCGCTCAGGCGGTACATCAGCCAAGAGTCCACGGTACCGAAACAGACCTCTCCAGCATCGGCTCGCTCACGGACACCGGAAACGTTGTCTAAAATCCAGGCCAGCTTTCCGCCCGAAAAGTAGGGATCCAGAACCAGTCCAGTCTTTTCCCGGATCATGTGTTCCAGCCCATCCTCTTTCATGCGGTCTGTCAGAGTAGCCACCCGCCGGTCCTGCCACACGATGGCACGGTACAGAGGATCTCCTGTCGCCCGGTCCCAGACAATGGTGGTCTCCCGCTGATTGGTGATAGCGATGGCCGCGACATCTTCAGGACCGGCATCGGCTTCGCGGATGGCTTCCCTGGCGGTGTCCAATTGGCTTTGCCAGATCTCTTCGGCATCGTGCTCGACCCATCCGTCATGGGGAAAGTGCTGCTCGAACTCCTGCTGAGCTACGCTCATGATATTGCCGTCCAGGCCGAAAAGTATGGCCCGGCTGCTTGTCGTACCCTGATCGAGGGCAAGCAGGTATTTCATGTCGTCCTCTTTCAACCCGTCTAGAACTTTGGGATCGGAGCGTGAATTGTGACCGGCTGGCTTATGGCCAGAGTCCAACGCCCAACGTCCAATGTCCAAAGTGAATTCAAATAATGTAAAGATTGCTTCGCTGTGCTCGCAACGACTTTTATTGTAAACCGCACTTCGCCCAACGCACTGATCTTAGTGCTCTGACACCTGGCTTCCGGCCGTTGACGGGGTGCCACTTAATGGGCGACCCCAAGGTTTAAGACAACACGATCTGCCAGACCTGATCCCTCCTGGCCCGGAAGCTGCCGGCAGAACTAAGAAGAAAGTATCTCCACATCCTGTGGAAACGCTCGTCGTAACTGTCCTTGAGATCGGACCATGCCTCCTCGAAATTGCGGTACCAGCTCATCAGGGTTCTGTCGTAATCCGGGCCGAAATTGTGCCAGTCCTCCAGCACGAAAAGCCCCTCGATGGCTTCGGTGATTCGGCTGGGCGAGGGGAGCGCGCTGTTGGGGAAGATGTAGCGCTCTGTCCACGGGTTGAGTGTGTTAGACGAGTGGTTGCTGCCGATGGTCTGCAGGACGAAGAGCCCCTTTTCCTTGAGGAGGCCAGCCAACTTCTCCATGTAGATCCGGTAGTTCTTGTGCCCCACGTGCTCGAACATGCCGATGGATAAGATTCGATCGAAACTCCCCTCAACGCTCCGATAATCCTGGAGGTAGATCTCCACTGGCAGGTCCCGGCACATCTCCCGGGCCAGCCTGGCTTGTTCTTTGGAGACGGTCACCCCGACAACCTCCACCTGATAGCGCTGGGCAGCGAACTTCGCTGTGCCGCCCCAACCGCAGCCCACGTCCAGAAGGCGCATGCCCGGTTCCAGGCGCAGCTTGCGGCAGACCAGGTCCAGTTTGTCTTCCTGGGCCTGCTGAAGACTTGTGGCGTTCTTCCAGTAGCCGCAGCTATAGATCATCCGTGGGTCGAGCATACACTTGAAGAAGTCGTTGCCCATATCGTAATGGCGCCGTCCAACCCTGAAGGATCGCACACGATTTTGCCGGTTTACAACCCTGGCCTTGACGGTATCAACTAGCGCCGCCGCGGACGAGACTTTCTCATCGAGCTTGGCTTTCATGGCCCGATAGAAGAACTCGTCCAGACTGGCGCAATCCCACCACCCGTCCATATAGGCCTCACCCAACCCTAACGACCCTTGAACCAGAACCCTGCCGAAAAAACCTTTATTGTGTACCTGGATATCCCAAGGCCGGTCGCCGCCAACTCGTATATCGGCAAGGGCTAACAGGCCTTCAATACGTTTTTTGAAGATGTTCCTTCTCATGACGATCCCCCCTCAGTATTTTGATCTATCACAACTCCCAAAATCAGGCAGTCGGTAGATCACGGAATTTTAATCGGCCGATGGAAGGACAGCGGTATCTGGCAGGATAGGAAAGAGGCCGCCACCCGCGGCCATATATTAGAAAGTTTACAGGGTGCGGAGTCCAAGTCAAGGAAGAGGGGGCTTTGTTGGGCCCAACGTCCCCTTCGACAGGCTCAGGGCAGGCAGAGGACACAGAGGAAGAATTAGGGCTGGGGTTTTCACCACGGAGGCACGGAGGACACGGAGGTTTAGGATAGGAAAGAGGGAAGAGGCAGGACTAGTAGCAGAAAAAAGTACCCTGCCCCGGTCCTGGTTATTTATTATTCGTTACCTGAGCCTTCCAGCAGTCCTCTCCAGTTGGCGGAATGTCGCCTTTCGTCTTCCAGAAACTCGCTGATGAAGGCCATCTCTTGGTCGGTGAAGTCCCCCTCTTTGATGAACCCGGCGTATTCGCGGCTGGCCTTGTCTTCAAAGGTGATATCGACTTTCAGGACGGTCTTCCTGCCGAAGATGGAAGTGGTCCTGCCGAGAGTCTGCCCCATGAGCCAGAAAAAAGGCCAGCCGGGTGACGGCGCAACGCCCCTGGCCTTCAGGAGTGACCGCAGAGTTTGCCTGTGGTACTCCTCATTTTCCATGGCGGCCACCATAATGGACCTTTCCTCAGCATCAACCATTGCGCCTACCTGGGTCCGATAGATCTGGACCGCCATAACCTCCAGGCTGAAGAGCTTTTTTAGAATTCTTACTGTTCTATTGTCTGCTGTCATGACTCCCCCCCCGGACCCTTTTTACGAAAAAACCTTGGGGTCGTATCCAGTCTTCGTTACGCTAATGCATAACTTCGCCCCGGCAGGCTTGCCTTTTAATCACGCCGTCTTGTCGCGACGAAGTTAGCTCTAGAGATAACGAAGGCGGATGGCGTGACTTCCCGTTGGTCAGCCCTGAACTATTATCTAATTCAATTTGTGATTATCTTCGTCAACGCCCTGCGCCCTACGCCCTACGCACTGGTCATTACCAGATTGAGATCCCCATAGATGATATGTAACTTCCCCCCAAATTTCCGCGAGCATTATAACATATGATTCTGCAATGTAAGTTCGAGGATTATTTTCGTAAACGCCCTTCGCCCTGCGCCCTTCGCACTGATCTATGTGCTCTGACCCCATTTGACATGGTCATTGTCATAATCGTATTGTTCTACAGGTTAACCGGCACCCTGGATCCTGGCGGATTAGACACCAGCGCATACTGATGATTTATTATTTTCCACAGAAATATTCCTTTGACTACCATATAGGATCGAAAACATGTCACCGATGGCTATAGTCCTCGTCCTGCTATCCGCAGCCATCCATGTGATGTGGAACCTCTATACCGCGACCAGCGACCACCCTAAGACCTTCTCCATGCTCAAGGGCATCGTGATCATCGCTGTTACCCTCCTGGCCCTGCCCATAATACCGCTTCGGTCCATAACACCGGAGGTGTGGAGCTTCATCATGGTCACCGCTCCCGTCCACGCCATGTACATATTTGCCCTTAGCACGGCTTATGAAACCGGTGATATCTCCTTTGTCTATCCAATCGCTCGATCGGCTCCCGCACTGGTACCCGTGGTGGCCTTCTTTGCACTGGGAGAACGTATATCGGCAAACGGCGTAATGGGTATCACTGTCGTCGTGATCTGTGTGTTTCTTATCCAGCTTCGGGGGGAAACCGGCTCCGAACTGAGGCGAATCATCAACTCCCTGAAGCAGAAAGACAGTATATGGGCCTTTATCACCCTGGGGGCCGTGGTGATCTATTCCGTTATAGACAAGGCGGCAATGGTGAAATTCGGACGTGTCACCAGGATCTCGCCCCACATGCACGGGCCGATTTATTTAATGCTCCACGCCTCACTGACTTACATTCTGTATTCCATATATATGATCCTGAAGGGTGAGATTTCCGCAATCCATGTGAACAGAGTAGAGTGGTCCAAGGCGGTGATTGCAGGGCTGGGCACAATGGCGTCCTACAGTCTGATCCTGCATGTCATGCAAACTGAAAAGGTGAGCTACATAGTCGCCCTTCGGCAATCCAGCGTGTTCTTTGCAGTCCTGATAGGGTGGATAGTCATGAAGGAGCCTTACGGCAGGCTAAGGCTCCTGGCCGCGGCTGCAATGCTTGCCGGCTTTTACCTTGTTGCAACGGCGTGAACTCGGTCCACTGCCGACGGATTATATCGGGGGACCAATGGGGTAAGGCCATGAATTGTGGTATTTCAAACAAAACAAGTCAGGAATGCCACAATTCATGTCCTGACCCCCAAACCCAGAAGTACGAGGTCGAAGTAACTAGCACGTTGGACATTGGACGTTGGTCATTGGACGCGGTCTCTCCTGATCAACGTGCTCTGACCCCAATTTTGCACGTAAACGGGGCAACTCCTCTTTCCTTTTTACAGCAATTATGGGACGTTATCACGTTGGATAGTGTGACAAGAGAGGTTTGTAAAGAGGCTGCTTGAAGGAATGAGAAAGGGATGATGAAAAATTCATTAAAAGGAGCACTGTTGTCCGGTATAGTTTTTCCAGGCCTTGGTCAGATTGTTTTAAAACAGTACAAGCGTGGCATCGCTTTGATGCTTACGGTATCCGCCAGCCTGATAGTGATCGCAATAAAAGCGGCACAATATGCCTTTACCGTTCTTGATAAGATTGAGCTGGAGGGAGGCGTAATTGATCTAAAAACGATTACGGACGCAGCCGCCCAGGCATCTTCCACTTCCGACAGCCTCGTATTCAATCTCGGGTTATTGTTGATAGTTGTCTGCTGGATTTTTGGAATAGTAGACGCTTACAGAATTGGAAAGAAAATGGACCTGGAAGGCATCGCTCTGGGGTCGGAGCGTGAATTGTGATCACGCCCATGGCGTGACTTCCCGTTGGTCAGCCTTGAACTAATATTTAACTCTGATGGAGTTTCCCAATGATGTGATTGTTTACCCCCAATTCCATGCTTTCCCCTGCGAAACTCTGCGGTGAGGGCTTAAGTGCCCTCCCTGCGGAGCAGCCTTAAAGTGGCTGCACTGCGTTAAGGCTCTTGCCTTTATCCAACTATTATTTACTCAGATGGAGATTCCCAAGGAGGAAGATGTTATGGATCACATTTCACGCTCAGATCCCGGATTTTCGGCCGTCTTGATACCCAAATGGTGGAATAATTTGTCAACATTCTCTGATCTCGGATTAACGAATTCCAGCCCCCTTCTACGGATGATCTTTTTGGATCCAAGTTGATAGAAATCCAAACTTGACCCCCAGACGGTACGACACGGAAAAAGCCTTTTCCGCCCTGACTCTTTGTGTATTGAATACTCCAGGGTTATGTTTTCCGGCCAGTCCTCATCGCTAATATAGGTAATTCCTAATCCAGCCATGCTAATGTCTACCAATTGACAGGCCTCTCCCTGGTAAATAAGGGTATGGGACCACTTGAGATTCTGTCGTTCCTGTTCTCTTCTTTCGGCCATAATGACTCCCATGAAAATCATCAAATCTTGGGATCGAATCCAGTCTTCGTTCTTCGAACTACGACCCGGCAGGCTTGCCTCTTAATTTCGCCGTCCGTCGTCGCCCTTCAAAGCTTTAGCGACGGAGGGCTATGACGTGACAAACAGGTGTGACTTTCCGTTGGTCAGCCTTGGGAAAAAGCACTCTGACCTCACTTTTCACGCAACCTCTTGAAAAGCAAAGGCCCCAAGGTATTTCCCCGGAACCTTTGCTTTCGCTTGGCTTACTTTGCGTTTGCCCTAATATCGGGTCCGTCGAAATCGGTGAATGAGACGTTCTTTCGGAGTTTCAGGGTGTTCCTGTCCGCATACTTGTCACCAACGAATATCCCCTTGGGGATCATGGCGTGGACGCCCAGGAACTTGTCCACCAGCTGGGTGATCTCGAGATCTACCGCCATGCTGGAGAGCATATAAGCATCCACCCGGTCAAGACCGTAATTGTTCACCAGGAAATCAATTGCCTTCCTGGTGGCCATCCTCGCTGCTTCGGTTAAATCGAGGTCGAACCCCATGATGATCCAGTGGGTGGGACTGGAGGCTAATGGCCAGTTGAGATTCAGGTCCTTTCGGACGGTGATGCGGAGCTTGTGGGTATCAAAGGCACCCTCACAAGCACTCACGGTAAGCTCTCCATTGCCCTGCGCTATGTGGGTGTCACCGGTTTTCAGCAGGGCCCCTTTGGTCCAAACAGGGATGTAGATAACTGTCCCTTCGACCAAATGCTTGTTGTCCGTATTGCCGCCGATCCTCCCAGGGGGGACAGAGCTGTAGCGTCCAGGTTCAGGATAGGAGACTCCGATGATTCCTGGATATGGCCTGGCAGGCACTTCTATCCCAGGGGCGAAGCCAACAGTCATTTTCTCCTTGTCGACAAAATGCCAGCTCAATTTTTCTGTATCAGGGAAGTCTTTCGGCATAAATCCCAGTCCAAATTCATCACCTGGGAAGTGCACACTGAAACAGTAAGGCTTGGGTATAGCCTCCAAAATCTCTATCTCCAGGACATCTCCGGGCTTGGCACCATTAATATAGATCGGTCCTGTGAGGTGATGATGCCCCTGTCCTTTTTTTGGTCCGCCTGGCCAGAAAAGTACCTGGTCTTTAGTCGCTGCCTTCTCTTCTTTGTGCCATTGTCTTACCTCATCGAAGGTCACTCCTGGAACCATTTTGCTCATGTGGTGGGTACCAGTTTCAACGATAACGATATCCCCGGAGTTAATGGTCAGGACTGGTTTCTCGGAATTGTCAAAATACCCAGGCGTGGTGGTAAATTCATTTTCCCCAAGGATGTGAACTTGTCCCGTTGCCACAAAACGATTCAGATCCAGTGCCTGGGATGATTTGACTAACGGGTAAGACCATGGGAGCAAAACCACTAAAAATATGACTAATAATCCCTTTCTCATACTCATTATTTTCTCTCCCCTATTTAAACAATAAAGATTTCTGGAATTCTTTCTGCGGATACTGATTGGCCCCTGCGATATCCAGGGGCCATGATAAGCCACCCAGACGTCTCCAGAATGGAAATAGAGTTTTAAATGATTTTGATAAATTTACGGATGAAAAACGGAGATATGTTTCCATAAGAAACCAACTTTGAATGATTAAAAACCTCTCATTATGTTTAGCTTTGAGAAATAGGGCTTAGAAATAGAAGATGACCCCAAAGTGAACAAAAAACCGCCGACTCTCACCAAAGAGCAGCGGTACGTTGAACCCCCTAGCGGTACGTTGAACCCCCTATAGATGTGTTCCCCCTCACAACACCCCCACAGTACACTGAAAAATTACCACTAGAATCTGGTAAGTGTCAAGAAAAATCTCTTGATTTTCAATGGGTTACGAAATTGTAACGGGATTTCTGTCAGGTACAGTAGTCTTGTTAAAAGTAGTATGTGTTTTCTGGGTGGAATGTGGAGAGGTGTTGATGTTCTTTCTCTACTAGAAGAAAGTTTTAAATGACTTACTAATCCTGGGGACAGATTTTAGTGAAATATTCCAGCGAAAAGAAAGTGGGTGCTCTGACCTGCTACTTCGACTTCGACTTAGTACTTCGACTCAACCGAAGGCTGCAGTGCTCTGACCCCGTTTCAAATCTATTAACTCTCGATCACCAACGCCACAATACCAGGACCAGGATAAGAAGAAAGCATCCAGTCAGGTTGAAGTAGGCGTTAACGGTAAACACCCTCACCACCATGGGGACGGCAGTCGGTTCGGAAAATAAGACTCCCACTTTTTTCACCCTGTCGAACACGCTGGCATCGTGGGGCGCATCCTTTAGAAACTCGGTAAGATCGTCTCCGGCTTTGTGCCGGCTGACGTGGAGCCCTCCCTGCCACATACGGCTTTGGGTCACATCGTAAACAATACCGTTTGCAGCAGTGAATACCTTTTCCCCGTGCTCCCCGTCGAAGGCTTTGAGCTCGGCCAGTGTGTAATTCGGATCGTCCGGGGAGTGTTCATTCTGGCTGTGCGATTCCGCCAGTTTTCTAAGACGGGGTCCGATGTAGAGGGTGACGAAAGTTGCAGAAGAAAGCATCATTGTGAATATGACAATCTTGAACAGCAGCAGCTGGCCGAACATGGTGGAAAAGAGGCCGGCGTTGAGTTTATACCTCCAGACAGTAAGCAAGATGCCGGTTATGGCGATGATCGGCATGGATAACCAGGCCAGCCGTAGCTCCGACCTGGGGAGTCCGCCCAAGGCATACTTCGGCTTTAATACAAGGTGAACGTAGAGGATTGTCCCTATCCACACGATCCCGAAGAGGATGTGAGCGTAAAGGATAGCGGAATGGGCGACCTTGAATAGTAGACGAGTTTTCACCCTGGGTTCAGCTGGTGACTCCCAGTGAACTGGATCCTCACTGTAAGCCTCACCGCTGGCTGTAAGCCCTCCTCCGCCTGACTCGGAAATGTGGCACACGGCACAGCCCTGTCCTGTTTCAAGGGCAAAATCCTCCGTGGCCATGGCAGTTGATGCTATGGCCATAATAAGTACATAGAAAGCTGTTGGAATGATCTTCCTCATGATCGAAACACTAACATCGGGTATTCGCTTTTTCAATTAGCTATAGAAAAGCCTTGGGGGTCGTATCCAACCTTTGATCAGCAAGCTATGATCAGCTTCGACTTCGACCTCGCACTTCGACTGGGCTTTAGCCCTCAAGCCTTAACCTCATGGGCGTGGAGCGGACGCCGTTGATGGTCTGCTCCCTTCCTGTGGTCTCAAAACCCATCCGTCCATAGACTTCGACGGCGTTGGGGGACGAGTTGACGGTAATTTCCCGAAGGTCTGGGTCGGCCGACCGGCAGATCTCCAGGGCCCTTCGCAGGAGCTCCTTGCCGAGGCCCCTGCCCTGCCGATCGGGCTCTACGAAAAGCAGCGATACGTGGCGGTGACTGCGCATCTCGATTATGCCGGCGACCCGGCCATCCTCTACGGCCAGCAGAACGAAGTGATCCGACCTGATCCTGAGGGATGTCGCCTCCGGGTCGGCGTACTCCCTGAATTTGCGGCGGCCCCTTTTCGTGTACAGGGGCGCCACTGAGCGGTCAAAGACGCTATTCACGAAGTGGCAGACATCAGCCACCTCATCAGTCAACATGAACCGGTAAGAGTACTTCTCCACCTTCATAGGTCCATTGTAGCCTGTGGGAAACCTTGTATCAACGTACTCTGACCCTGGCGCCCTTCGGGCGAGTGCGATGTCGAAGGGCGCCCTTCGGCTAATAATTACGCTCAGGACAGGTAGTCGAAGTCTTACGTGAGACTTGAATCCTGGGTCGTCCTTCGATCCCGCCCTGGCGGGACTCAGGACCGTGAGCTTGTCGAACGGTGGGACACGGTCGCCTCAAATCAACGCCTCAACGCCCAGTCAGAGCCAGTTTTAGGGCAAAGGCGGCGAAGGCGGAGGCAAATGCCCTGTGCATCCAGCGCGTCACCCGCTCCGAGGATAACACACGACTGCGTACGGCATTCGCAGCGATACCGTAGCCCACAAAGATCACGAATGTCAGAGCCATGAAGGTTGCGCTGAGCAGAAGCATACGCATCAACGCATTCGGTGTAGAAGCTGGAACGAACTGCGGCAGGAAGGCCAGAAAGAATATCGACAGCTTGGGGTTCAGGATGTTGATGAGAGTACCACGAAGGGCTATTGCGTTCAGGCGTCTGACGGTCTGCCCACCCGAGACCGTCACACTATTAGTGCCTATTGACTCGTCCAGTGCGAGTGATCCGGTCTCTCGCCACAGACCCCATGCGAGATAGAGTATATAAGCTATACCCAGGATCTTAAAAGCCTGGAAGGCAACGGCGCTGGCGTGCAGCAGGGCGGCGAGTCCCAATATGCTGGCAAGCAAATGCGGGATAATACCAAGCGTGCAGCCAAAGGCAGCAGCGATACTCGCGCGCGCCCCGTGGAACACTCCGTTAGAAAGCGTGTATATCACCCCGGTCCCCGGCACCAACACTACCACCAGGGACGTCACAAAAAATTCTAAAGTAAGTGAATCGGATATGTTCGTCATGGGTAAAGTGCTCTGACCCCGTTTCCTCAGAGAAATCCCTCGTACGACTAACAAGACATGCTTAAATATTTTGCTATCTCACCCTTGAATTGATGTGTTTAACTCTATTCTCAATTTCATCTACCTTGCTCTTTAAAAAGCGCATTTCCTTTTTTTGTTTCTCGAGTACTTCCTTGATTTCATAAAGAAGAGAATTGTTTTCCTCGAGGAGATTATTTAAATCTGCATTAGTAATAGCCATTTGAACACCCCCTGAAAATTTATTCTAATCGTGTACCTGGCTCTATCAATAACTTTGGGTTTGTATCCAACCTTCGCTCAGTGAGTTTCCCCCTTCGCCTTGACACAGCATTGGAACATTGGAGTAAGAGTATGCATTATGACATTTCAGACAATCCAGATCAGGAACGTCATTATTCATACTCAGGCACCAGAGTTACGCTCCTTTAGCTCACCGTACAACCTCTTGCGCGACATTTCGATAGCCTGCCGGATGTCCGGAAACATTCGTTTCAAATCCGCACTGAAGGTAAAAAAGCCGTTTTTGGGCAGGAGTTTCAACGCTCTCAGGTAGAAACGGTTCTGCCGTTTCCAGTTCTTGTTTGCACGCCTTGCGTAGAGATAGATCGCGGTGTGCTTGAACTTCAATTTTACAAGGTAAGCCAGGCTTCGTGGCCAGGAATAAAACCGCCAGTGAGATCGAACCTGTTTCCTCTGTAATTTGCGGGGGCTGATGTGCCTGGGTGTGAACACGACATGGTGGCCATCGTAAAGACTCCAGTCGGAAAGGAATATCCGGTCCTCATCCGTTAAGCGCCTGAGAAGTTCGGTCCCCGGGAAAGGCGTCAGGATGAGGAACTGAGCCGTGGTTACCGGTGCTCTCTTGGCAAACCGCAGCGTCGCCTCGAGATTATGCGGTTCATCGGAGTCGAAGCCGAATATGAACATCCCGTGAATCTCGATCCCGGCCTTGCGGAACGTTCCAGCCGAACTGTACATTTCGTCCACTGGCTGGTACTTGCCGCTCTCAGCGAGGGCCTTCGGGTTCACCGACTCGTACCCGATACAAACCGTCCGGCAGCCGGCCCGGTACATGAGGTCAACCAGATCCCGGTCGCGAGCGACCTCCAGCCTCACCTGGGTGCTCCAGACAATGTCCAAGCCCGATTCGATGATGAGTCTACAGATTTCACGGGCGTGGTTTCTGTCGGCGGTGAAGTTGTCGTCACAGAAAAAGAACGAGGCGCTCTGATTGCGGTACGCAGCCAGTTCCTTTATGACGATTTCCGGACTGCGCTTTCGAAGGCGGCGGCCGAACATTTCTGTTACCGAACAGAAGTCGCAGTCGTGAGGGCATCCCCTGGTGGTTTGTATGGGGATAGTCCGGCTGGTGACCGAACCGCCTCTGATATACCCATGGACGAGGGATAGGTCAGGCGCTGGCATAACATCGAGATCCACCAGCTTTTCAGGAAGTGGGTTGTGAATCGTGCGGCCCTCTGTCCGCCAGGACAGGCCGGGCACGTCGGCGAGATCGTTACCTCTCTCAAAATGCCGGGCCAGCTCCAGGATGGGGTCTTCTCCTTCTCCCCGAATCACCATATCCGCTTGCTCGAGCCCCTCTTCAGGCAGAAAAGTCACATGGGGGCCTCCAAGCACGACGGGGATCCCCGACTTCCGGATCTCCCTGGAAAGTGCGTAGGCCCTGGGAGCGGTGGAGGTAGTCGTGGATATGCCCACTAGATCGGCCCGAAGGACTTTATCGAATGAGATATCGTCCACTTCTTCTACGAACACCTGAACCTCCCACCCCCTGTCGCGAAGGAGTGTGGCGAGGAGCACAGTCCCAAGACGTGGAAAGGCGTAACGGGAATATATATGCGGGTTGGGTGGCTTCGGCTCGAGAAATACGGCCCGCAAAGGCCTGGTATTCACGGTATACCTCCATACACCGAGTTTGGGTTTGTCATGGGATTACAATCGGGGCACCTCAGGTCGGATCCTTTATCATAAGAGTTTAGCAGAATCTGTGTCGTGTTGCACAAGACTTCCAGGGTCGGAGCGTGAATTGTGACCGACTGGCCTAAACAAATGTGCTCTGACCCCATTTTTCAGCAGAATCTGTGTCGTGTTGCACAAGACTTCCAGGGTCGAAGCGTGAATTGTGACCGTCTGGCCTAAACAAATGTGCTCTGACCCCATTTTTCATTTTTCAAAGTCCAAAGTAGATGGGCATTATACAACCCGGCAGGGCCGGACCCCAGTCTTTAGATACGGTGGACCTTAAGGAAATTGGTCTTTTCGCGGCTTTTCATTGGCAGACTGGCTGTAATGATCACATCGTCGCCTCGCCCGGCGTATCGGCGTTCGAGTAGCGCCGTCTCCACCTCCGAAATCATGGTGTCTGTGCTGTTTAGCTGCTTCATGTAAAGCGGTATAACGCCCCAGTACAGCTTCATCCTGTTGATCACCGCCCGGTCGGAAGTAAAGGCGATTACGGGGACCTGCGGCCGGAATTTGGCCAGAAGACCTGCTGTGTATCCTGACCGAGTGAATGCTACGATGCACCGCGCCCGCACATCCACAGCGGCGCTGACGGCGGCATCGGTAACCGCAAAGCTGGTCCGGTCGAAATCCGACCCCTCTACGGGTTCGGGAACAGGAAGCCGGGTCTGGAAGGCTGAACCCTTGCTCTCGGCCTCCTCAATGATTCGCGCCATCATCCTGACGGTCTTGACAGGGTGTTTGCCCACGGAGGTCTCCCCCGACAACATGACCGAGTCCGAGCCGTCTAAAACCGCGTTGGCAACATCTGTCGCCTCGGCCCGCGTGGGCACAGGATTTTCTATCATGGACTCGAGCATCTGCGTGGCGGTGATCACCAGCCTCTGCTTCCGGTTGGCCTTATGGATAAGATTCTTCTGGATCAGCGGGACGGCGAAGGGTGAGCTTTCCACCGCCAGGTCACCCCTGGCCACCATGATCCCGTCTGCTACATCAAGGATTGGTTCGATTCGGTCCACGGCCGCCGGTTTTTCTATCTTGGCGATAATCGGGATGACCGAATCCATCCGGGCCAGCATGCGGCGTACCAACGACACATCGCTTTCACGGGTGACGAAGGACAGTGCCACCGCGTCCACACCTTCCCTGACTCCGAACTGGAGGTCACGGTGGTCCTTGTCGGTGAAAGGCTTGGCGGAGACGGCCGAATCCGGCAGGTTCACGCCCTTGTGGGAAGTGATGTGCCCCCCTTCCTTCACTTTAGCTACCAGGGCGTTACCTTTGCTCCCGATCACAACGAGCTCAATGAGGCCGTCGTCGAGGAGGACACGGTGGCCTGCTTTGACGTCCCTTGCGAGCGTCGGATAGGAAATGTACAGGGTTTCGGTTGTGGAGGGGCGCTGCCCCGAGCGGAGCAGAACCTCGCGACCCTTCCTGAGGGAAATTCCCTCCCTCGCCACGTCGCTTATCCGGATCTTTATCCCCTGCAGGTCGAGGAGGATCCCCACCGGCCGGTCCAGCTTCCTGCTCGCAGCCCTAATGGCCCTGATGTAGCCTCTGTGGTCACTGTGAGAGCCGTGGGACATATTCAGGCGCGCCACGTCCATGCCCGCACGAATGATTCTCTCGAGCATGCTTTGGGTACCTGTAGCCGGACCTATGGTGCAGATGATCCTGGTTTTCCTCATATCTAATTATTACCACATCATCACAGAGGCAGCAGATAATAAAATTTCCGGAAAGTTGAAGATTGGTGAAGATCAGATTTACTGATTCAAGGAAGATGAGTTATCAGTTCACTGTTATTCCATAGATAAACATTAATAAACCTCCAACGATCATCATAATCGGCATACCGGCAGCGGGCATTTTATCAGCCATGCTTTTGCCGTCTTTTGTCCTGATAATATTAACGAGCCCGTCCAGACCGACGAAAACAACGATGATCCCGATTATTGCGGTAACGGTTGATTGACTCATTCTCAGACACCTGCGATTTGCGTCAACAAGAAAGACTTTTAAGGAACCAGGCCCTTTGATAGGGTATGTTTAACATAAAGCCAAGCCTCCATGAATTCTTTTTCCGGAGTTTAATAGCTGGATCGACAGGAAGGGAGGGCTGCCATCAAGGATAACACAATAAATATCGTAGGCGCCGGGCCAGCCGGGCTGATATCTGCAATAGTCCTTCGCCGGCATGGATTCAGCGTGAAGGTCTACGAGATGTCTCCCGAAGTGGGCCACCGGCTGAACGGAGATTTTCAGGGGCTGGAGAATTGGAGTACGGAAGACGACGTCCTGGGATCATTAGACGACATCGGTGTCGACGTAAACTTTCTCTGCGCCCCCTGCAGTGAAGGCACGATATACGCTGGCGGCATGGAGCCCGTGCAAGTAAAGTCGGGAAAACCGATATTCTATCTGGTCAAGAGAGGGCCTATGCCTGGAACGCTGGACACCGGCCTTAAGGAACAGGCCCTTGAACTGGGTGCGGAAATAATTTTCAACCACCGCCTCGATCACACCAAGGGAAAAACTATAGTTGGAATAGGTCCCAAGGGAGGCGATGTGATCGCCGTCGGCATCACTTTCGACACTTCCATGGAAGACATTGCGGTAGTGGTCCTCGACGACGATATCGCCCCTAAAGGATATGCCTATCTTCTCGTGAATCAGGGATATGGAACATTGGCCACCGTCCTCTTCAGGGAATACAGAAGGGGTGATGAATGTTTCAGAAAATTAAGAACTTTTCTGAACTCCAGAATGGAACTGGATATAAGAAACGAAAACCAGTTCGGTGGTTTCGGTAATTTTTTCCTCCGCGATACGCAGGTACGCCAGAAAAAACTCTACATTGGCGAATCGGCGGGCTTTCAGGATTGCCTCTGGGGCTTCGGAATGAGGTTCGCGATCACATCAGGATATCTTGCCGCAAAAAGCCTTATCGACGGCTCAGATTACGATGCGCTCTGGAAAAGGGAATTAAAGCCGATGCTGGAGACATCCCTTATAAACCGGTTCTTATTTGAAAAACTGGGCCATTCCGGCTACAGGTTTCTGACGAAGAAGTTCGCAGCTGGCAACCCCTGCCGTATTCTCATCAAACACTACAACTACTCCTTTCTTAAGCACCTGCTGCTTCCCATCGCGAAGAGGAACTTTACGAATAAGGTCACCGACAGAAGCTGCAACCACGAAAACTGCGCTTGCGTCTGGTGCAAATGCGAAGACAGGGCATTCCTGTAACCAGCACGAAAAACCCTGGGGATTATTTTCGCAAACGCCCGGCGCCCTTAGGACAGTGCGGAGGGCGAAGGGCGTGGTTTATACAAAACCTTAAAACCCAAGATGCGACCCCAAGGTTTCCCCCTTTGTGTGGCAGGGACCGGATAACCGGTCTTGATCCTGATGGGCGACTGGTGCAGCTTTAGCTGACACCGAATAAATAGAAATAACGGACGCAATGAGGATAACGTTATCAGAATAAGAAAAAGCAGGGAAACAAACCCTGCTAATGGATAACTTTTGCCGTTGACGAGGTGCCTCTTAATGAGCGACCCCAAGGTTTCCCCGACCCCAAGGTTTCCCATAGGTTTCCCATGGCGGACAAGCCTGCCTCTTGCCTGATATTAAGATAGAAGTCCTTTAACCCCTGTTTTCTCTTTGTCTTCATTAACCGGAAGCACCTCGTTCATGCTCCCCTGACGGTATCCCGTGAGGTCCATCGTTACGTAAGTGAACCCGAGCCTGGTCATGAACCGGAGGATATGCTCCCGATCCCGGGTCATCAGGCGATCGATCTCATCGGCTTCAACTTCTATTCGGGCAAGGTCTCCATGGTGCCGCACTCTGCACTGCCCCACTCCCAGGGCGCGGAGAAAGTCCTCGGCTTCTTCCACTTGCCGCAGCTTTTTTTCCGTTATCTCCTGCATGTAGGGGAAGCGGCTGGCAAGGCAGGCAAATGCCGGCTTGTCCCATGTAGGCAATTTGACAATTCTGGAAAGCTTACGAACCTCCGGCTTTGAAAGCCCGGCTGCGAGGATCGGCGAGACCACTCCAAGTTCCTCGGCAGCCTTCCGCCCGGGACGGTAATCATCAAGGTCGCTTGCCGTAGACCCGTCGGCCACGTGGAGCAGTCCTTCCTCGTCCGCTATCCCGCGAAGGGTCTTGAAAAGCTCCGATTTACAGTAGTAGCAGCGGTCGGGCGGGTTGCCGGTGAAACCGGGAACAGCCAGTTCGGAGGTGGCGATAATGCGGTGCCGGAAGCCGAACCTTTTCGCCATGAGGACGGCCTCTTTCCTCTCCCACGCCGGGTAGGTTTCGGAGCGGGCTGTCACAGCCAATGCCATGTCTCCCAGCTCTTCTGCGGCGATCTTCATGAGAAATGTGCTGTCTACGCCTCCAGAGTAAGCGACAACTACGGAATCGAGGCCCCGAAGGATCTCCCTCAGCTTTTTCAGTTTTTCCGAAGCAACCTTTTCTTTCGTCATTGTACGGTCATCCCCTTCAGCCTCATGCCTCAAAGTCGGATACAAGCATCCTGTTCAGTTCCACATTGGTATCACAAAGCAATTATAGAGTAAAAAACCGACCTGTGCGCGTGCAGGGTCATCAGAGGACAGAGAGTTTACGTGTATTGGAGTGTGGGTGTATGGGGAGAGAACATTTGAGCATTAGAAATTAGAACATTATTAAACCACGTTGGACATTGGACCAGCCATAGCTCAGCTTAACTGAGCTATGGCCCGGCAAGCGTTGGTTATTGGACGCGGTCGCCCCTGATAAACCCTTGACAATGACATGACTTTAAGTATATAAGTATTTACTTATTTACTTATAAGGAGACCCATGAAGCAGGACGCTGAACTTTTCAAGATACTGTCGGTCGACAAGAGGATCGAGATCATTGAACTCCTGAAAAAGGAACCGATGAACGTCAACTCCCTGGCAGATGTACTTGGAATATCCCAATCAGCAGTCTCACAGCATCTTCGAGTGCTCAAGGGGGCCGGCTTTGTGGAAGATGAAAGAAAAGGTTATCACGTCTTTTACACTCTAAATGAGGAAACGCTGGAGATGTGCCGTCAGCGGCTTAACCGCATCTGTACATGCGGTTGTCTTGTTGCCAGGCGCAAGGAAGAGTTAAAAGGTAAAGCTGTATAATTTTTTACGCACCGTTTAAGTAGGTACACATAAATATAAGGAAAGGAGGAATTGGAAATGACCGATGATAAAAAGAAAGAACAGGGCAAGGTTGAAGGAGAAAAAGAGACCACAAGCCGTACTGAGGATAAGTCAACCAGTTGTGGATGTGACTGCATTCCCACTGTGAAGCCAAACTAGACAAGATCGTGGCGGCATACAGGTTAACCCTTGTGCCCTTCGGGTGAGTCCGATGTCGAAGGGCGCTTGTCACGTCGTAGTTAAAACGAAGACGGGTAGTTGAAGTTTGTAGATCAGGGCGTAGTGCGTGGGGCGTAGTGCGCTTATATATACATCACATCTAAAAGTACTCTGACACCAGCTTTATGATCAATTGCTCTGTTCCTGGATGCCTAATCAGGGCACACCGTTCATATTTACTTTTCAAGCACTTTCCTGACTTTGGATATAAGTTCTTCGGGTCTGTAGGGTTTATGGATAAAATCAGCAAGACCTTTACCGGTGAAGGCGCTGACCGCGTCTTCTTCTGTATAACCTGATGAAAGGATCACTTTTACGTCTTCCCAATGCTGCTTGAGATGTCGGAAGGTCTCGATACCTCCCATACCCGGCATGCTTAGATCCAGAAGGACCAGAGATATTTCGTCAGCCCTCTCCTTGAAAAGCTCCAGTGCTTCCTCTCCATCACTGGCAAGTAGAACTTCAAAACCAAACTCGGCCAGAATAGCAGTAGCAATTTCTCTAACACCTTCCTCATCGTCTACAACCAGTATGGTTCCTTCACCCCTATAATCAACGTGGACCAGTTTCTCCTCAACTATCTCCTCAGCAGTTTTTTCGCTGGCGGGGAAGAGTAACTTGAATGTCGTGCCACAGCCAGGCTCCGAAATTACCTTAATGGCTCCGTTGTGTCCCTTAACGATCCCGATGACAGCAGATAATCCCAAACCACGACCTCCCTCTTTTGTGCTGAAAAACGGATCAAAGATACTCGCTATGACCTCTTCATCCATCCCACTCCCTGTATCAGAAACTTCAAGGTAGACATATTTTCCTTCGGGCAGTTCATCTCCAAACTGAAAATCAGAAAGACAGGCCTTATCGCACACCTTAACCCCGGTACTTACAACCACATTACCGCTCTTCCCATCAAAAGAATCTGAAGCGTTCGTTAACAGGTTCATCAGGATCTGGTGGAACTGGGACGGGTCAACCTCTATAGCTGGGAGGTCTTTATCCAGTTCGTATTTTATAACAATGTTCTTGCTTACAGAGACTTGGAGAAGATGGCTCATTTCCTCTAGAACAGAGGACAGGTTGATGATTTTTACAACAAACTTGCCTCTACCAGAATACGCGAGCATCTGATTGGTCAGTTCAGCAGCACGCTCTGCTGCTGTTTCTATGCGCTCAATGTGTACATAGCCTGGTGACTCCGGGGACATCTTCATCTGGGCCATGCCAACATTACCCATAATACCCATTAGAAGGTTGTTAAAGTCATGAGCTATGCCGCCAGCAAGGACACCCAGACTCTCCATCTTTTGGGAATGTTGAAGCTGAACCTCCAATTTGCGCCTTTCCTCTTCGGCTTTTATTCTTGCCTCAAGTTCAGCGGAGAGCTCTTCAGTGCGTTCAACGACTTTGATCTCCAGAGAATCGTGTGCATCCTTAAGTTGAGAGGTTTTTTTCGTTACCTGTTTTCTTAACGTAAATGTCCAGAATAAAGAACCTGCGATTATGACGACCAAGACAAAAATGGATATTAGCATCTCATAAAACCTGATCCTCTCCACTGTGATGAAAACAACCTCTTTCTCGGACCAGTTAGCAATGACCTTGTCGATGGTTCCCTCTTGTTTCAGCTTCGATATCCCAAGATTTATCGCATCAAGTAGTTTCTCGTTCCCTTTTTTGACAACAATGGAACTTTCCTTGCTGGCAAATGGCTTTTCCAGAATGGTTATTCCATCAATGTTGTTCTGTTGGATCATGTAAGCACCCGTCCATTTCATCGTGGCAACGGCATCAATCTTTCCCTCCTTAAGCAGGTTAAAGCCCTCCAGATCACTTTCTATATATTCAAGCTTTACATTCCTGTTGGATTCCAGAACCTGTTTTGAATATCCACCCTCATGTGTTCCTATCACCTTCCCCTTCATATCTTTCAAACTTTGGATCGAAAAGTCCTTGCTGCGTTTAAACAGGGTGAATTCAAGGTTGAGTACTGTGTCGGAAAAATCGTATAACTCCCTTCTTCTCTTCGATGGAGTTAGCAGTGTCAGAGCGTCCGCATGGTTATTCAGCACCTGATCCTGGGCTTGTGACCACTCCATTAAACGTATCTCGAATCTCCTTTCCATAACGCGAGACAGTTCACGCAACACATCTATATTCATGCCTACCGGATACCCATTTTCAAGTGATTCAAAGGGTTGGGCGCTGCTGTTGCCCGCAAAATACACAGGCCTTTCATCAACCAGTGAATCAGGTTCGAATGTTACGGTGCTCTGGATACCGCTTAACCATCGGTTAAGCGACTTGTAATATACTGATCTGTTGTCTGTCCTTAATCTCTTAACATGTTTGTCGATCACCGCGCGCAACGCTGAATGCTTTCCTTTGGGTGTGGCAAAGTATAGGTTGACAGGGTTAAAAATAATCGAGGTCTTTTCCACATCAAACTCACTTTCAAATTTTATCCCGTTAACCCTGTTTAAAACACCAGCCGATGCTTCGCCCTTATCAATAGCCTTGACTACATCCTGATAATCACCAACTTCAATGACGGTCGCATCTATCCCGAATTGTTCAATTAAACTGATAAATGCGCTGGTATGGATATTTCCTTTACCAACAGCCACTCTTTCGTCCTCAAGATCACCAATCGATTCTATCTGTGATAAAGGTTTTCGATAAATTATCGCCCAGTTATTAAATACCGATTCCTTGGTGAAGCTGAATATCTCTGACCTTTTTTCTGTTAATGCTACGGACATCAACAGGTCAATTTCACCTGTTTTCACCTTGTCCTGACATTCCTGCCACTTGCATGGAACGAAATCAATAGCCCAGTCTTCCTGCTCTGCGATGTAGTTAATAACATCCACATAGATGCCTGCAGGTTCACCCTGTTCATCTGTAAAAGAGAGAGGGGGATTATTAGAAAGAACGACCTTCACCGTTTGTGAAGCCTGACCTTTGCCAAATGGGAGCAATAAGATAAGAGCTAGGATAAATGCAGAAGCTTTTAATCTGGACACAAAACCCTCCCCCAAAAAAGGCCTATGGCTATTCAAATTGAACCAAAATAAAAAATGGATCAATTTGGGATGAATGGTGAAAACAATTGGCTGTATAGACCATCCCCAAACGGCCCATATTACATAAAAGCACTAAAACTGACATAAGTCAATTTCATTTAGTCGGAAATCCATGAGACTTGTGTCGTGGGATGTGGGACGAGGTCGCTTCCGTTTGATGTGGTCTTACTCCATCCTCCCCTTCATGTGATAAAACGCCCTTCGCACTACGCCCTACGCACTGCCTTACCCCTCCTCCCTTTTTCCTCTTTCCTGCTCCCTGACCTATTTATATACCTCTTTCCTGTGGGCAATCCGCAAGACGATCACCTCTTCATCCATGATTACGTAAATAACGCGGGATCGGAGTGTGAATTGAAATGTCCAGGTAGTGTCTCCAGGTCGCTACCCCATACGCCGATTCCCCGGTTCATTCATTTAATGATCGGGGAAAAAAACTTGATCTGGACCCCAGACCGATGTCGGGCCTAGCTTTCGGTAGTCTCCATCCTCGTGAGCTTCCTTCCCAGAAGGGTCGCCGCCACAACCAGAGCGGACGAGATGAAGATCATTATTATGCCCAGCGCCGATAGCCTCCCCCACAACCCGTCCTCGGCATAACGCAGGATCTGCACCGCCAGCACCTCGGTGCCCGGTCGGGAGAGCACTACCGAGAGGGTCAATTCCCGCACGAACATGGTGGCCAGGAGGATCCACCCCGAGATGATCCCAGGTATTAGAAGCGGGATGCTTATCCGGCGCATGGCGTAGAGCGGGCTCGCGCCGCACACCCTGGCGGACTCCTCCAGGTTGTCGTGTATCTGGACCATCGCGCTGGAAATCGGCCTGATCCCGTAGGGCAGGTAGGTGGCGATGTACCCGATGAGTAGGGCTGTCAGAGTGGCGTACAGGGGCGTGCGCACGAAGAACCACATGAACCCCACTCCGATGACGATACCGGGGAAGGAGAAGGACAGGAAACTCAGCGACTCGAGGAATCCCGCCGCCGCGGTGCGCCTCTTTACGATAACGTAGGATACAAAGATGGACAGGATCACCCCCAGAGTGGCCCCAACCACGCCAAGGGTGACGCTGTTCTTCAGCGCCAGCAGCGACACAGGGTCCTTGAGCACGTCTATCCAGTTCTTCCAGCTCATCATGGCGAACGCCTTGGCGCTGGGCACCATGACGTAGGGAATCATGGAGGTGTAAAAGAGCACGATCACAGGTATCACGATGAGCACGAAGGACAGCAGGCCGACAACGGTGAATAGGGGGTACTTGTAGCCCCTCAGGTCGATGAGTGCCGGCTTGAACCCCCGGCTCGAGATGGTGACGTACCTGCTGCTCTCAGCGGTCAGGTATCGGTACAGGTAGATCAGGACGATAGAGGCGGCCAGGGCGCTCATGCCCACGGCCGCGGCCTTCCCGTAATCGGCAGCGAACCCCGTGGAGATGATCCGGTAGATATGGGTGGACAGGACGTATATCCGGCCCGGCATCCCAATGATGGAGGGCACCGCGAAGGAGGCCAGGCTCCTGACGATGACCAGGATGACGGAAGCCAGGATGGCCGGCCTCAGCACCGGCAGAGTGATCCGGGTCAGCGTTCGGAAAACCGAAGCGCCGCACACCTTGGAGGACTCCTCCAGGGTGACGTCAAAGGCGCTCATGGCCGGAGCCAGGATCAGGTACGCGATGGGAAGATCAAGGAGGCCCTCCACCAGGATCATCCCGTGCAGGGAATAGACGTTGAAAAACGCGCCCTGAAAGCCAAGATACTGCGTGCCAATCCGGTTCAACATCCCATTGCTGGGGTTGAGCAGCAGCACCCAGCTCACAGCGAACAGGATGTGCGGGATCATCATGGGGATTATGGAGATGACGCCGAAGAGGAACTTGAACGGGATGTTGGTCCGCGTGTTCATGTAGGCCATAAATAGAGCTAACATCGTGGCCACCACGGCCGACCCCAGGGTGAAGATGAGCGTGTTCACCAGGATCTCAGCGAAGGCCGGGTCGGTGTATGCATCCACGTACTTGTCTATGGTCAGGACTCCGAAGGTCCCGAACCCTTCCGAAAAGCTCCCGATGACCAGCATCAGGACGGGACTCACCGTCAGGAAGCCAACGATGAGGATCAGTGTGGGGGTGAGGGGTGATCTCTTAAACGCCATGCTCTCTAAACCGACAGGAGGAAACAGTGATCTGGGTCGAAGGAGATGGAGATGTCATCCCCTTCAGCGATATCAAGGGTGGGGCGGATGGTGGTGGTCAGCAGCGTGTCGCCTATCATTATCGCCCCCTCATAGGCCTCGCCGATAAAGGAGAGGTTCTGAACTCTGCCCTGGAAAGTGTTTCTGCTTCCCGCCGATCCCTCGAAGGTGACATCGATGAACTCGGGCCGCACACACAGCATCGCCTCCCGGCCGGCTGGGATGTCGTGGCTGTTCAGACCGACGATGGGGCCGATGTCGGTGTCGATGACGGCATGGGAATCCTCGATTGCCGTTATTTTGCCCCTGATCAGGTTGGCGCGGCCTATGAAGTCGGCCACGAACCGGTCATCAGAGTTAAAATAGATCTTCTTTGGGTCTCCCACCTCCACGATGCTTCCTGAGCGCATGACCGCTATCTGGTCCGAGAGGGCTAGCGCCTCGATCCGGTCGTGTGTGACGTAGACCGCCGTGATCTTCAACTCAGTCAGGAAGCTGCGAAGCTCCTTCCGGGTCTCCTCCCTGAGCTTGGCGTCCAGGTTGCTCAGCGGCTCGTCGAAAAGTATGACCTTGGGCTCGGCCACCAGCGCCCGCGCCAGTGCCACCCGCTGCTGCTGCCCGCCGGACAGCTTGGTTGCGGGGCGCTTCTCGAACCCGTCAAGTTGAACGAAGTTGAGGGCCCTCGCCACGCTCTCCTTAATTTCCTCCCTGGGCAGTTTCCGGTTCTGGAGAGGGAAAGCTATGTTATTGAACACGTTCATGTGCGGCCAGATGGCGTAGGTCTGGAACACCATGCCCAGCCCCCTCTTTTCTGGCGGCACGAAGATCTCTTTCTCCGTGGACCAGACGATCTCGCCCCCGATCTCTATCTCGCCCGCGTCGGGGGTCTCGAGCCCTACGATACACCGCAGCAGAGTAGTTTTGCCGCAGCCGCTGGGACCCAAGAGGGTGAAAATATGGTTGGCGGGGATGTCGAGATCGACGTTGTCCAATGCCCTGATCCGCTTGCCTTCGGAATAGTAATCTCTGGTCAGACCTTTTATGCGTATATCCATGAGTCCTCGACCTGAAAAAAACCCGGGGCCAGAGACCCGGCCCCGGGAAGGATGTGTTTCCTGATCTTTAACGCCGACCTGCCTTACTCGAAAAAGATCTTCCTGAACTTCTCGCCCCAGCTCTTGATCTCATCGTTGGACAGGGTGCGTATGGGCAGGACCTTGGGCTTGTCCATGCCGTCGATGGGCGGGTAGACGCCTGGGGCGAGGACGTACTCGCCCACCTTGGTGGCCAGAAGCTGCATGGCGTCTTTGGAGAGCCAGTAGTCCATGAATACCCTGGCTGCCTCGGGATGGGCGGCATTGGCCGCGATGGCGATACCGCGGGGCGTGCCCAGGATGGTGTCGACCCTGACCCAGTCGAGGGGCGCCGGAGCGTGGGAGATGATGTACTTGGGCATGGAGATGGCAAGGAGCTTCTCGCCGCTTTCCACGGGGCCGGGGGAAGGACCGAAGGACTTGACAAACATGGGCCTGTTGGCCGCGAGACCCGTGACGAACTTCATCCACTCGGCCTCGGAGGCGAAGATACCAGACTCCTTCATCCCCACCAGCCAGGAAATGGTGGTGGCGTGCGAGGACGGGTCGGGCATGACGATCTTATCGAACCACTTCTTGTCGGTCAGGTCCATGTAGCTTTTGGGAGCGTCGGCGGCCTTGACCAGTTCCTTGTTGTATATGGGAGCCACGTACTCGATCCCGAACTGCATGATGGTATCGTCCTTCCGCGCCCAATCGGGGTAACCGGCGGCTGCGGGCGACCTGTATGGCGTAAAGACCCCCTTATCCTTGAGGACCTGCATTATTGGCATGGGTGACTGAAGCACATCGGCGGCGAGTTTCCCGGCTTCGAACTCGGTGAGCACCGTGGCCAGGTACTTGGAGGTGGAGATGCGCCTGTAAATCCCCTCTACCCCCTTTGACTTGGTGAAGGCCTCTATGATCGGCTCAACAGCGGTAATGTTGGCGTAGAAGTTGGCCTTTCCCTCCTGTCTCGCCTTGGCCAGATCTGCCGCGAAAACATTTGAGACCAGGAATACACTCGACAGTAACAGAACAACCAGCTTTCTCATAACTTTCCTCCCTTGATCGCAATCAGCAACTAATAACCCGGCGGATTGGTTAACCGCCTTCTACGGTTTTGGACGGTATCTTTTTAAAAACCTTCGTATCGTATCTTGCCTAATTATCACGCTTTCCGTCGTCGCTACGCTATCGCGTAGCTATGACGCGACAGGTCGGCGTGACTTCCCGTTGGTCAGCCTTTACGTAACCAAATTGGTAACGCCCTTACCCGTATCCAACATGGGTTTTCCCCAAATTCCAAGTTTTCCTCTGCGTTAAAGGCTCTTTACCAATATCTGATTTTCTCAGATGGAGATCCTCATAGATGAGATGGTTACGTACCCTCAGATTTCGGGAAGTATAGCATATTACTTTGTTATGCAAGACGGATAAGATTACTTCGTCACTATGTACAAGGCGATGTTTCTCGCAATGACTTACGTGGGCCCTGGGTCGTCCTTCGATCCCGCCAAGTACGGGACTCAGGACAGTGTCTTGATCTCGCGGACTTCCTGACCGACGTATTTTGACCTGTGATCGGAACCGGAGTCTGCACAGGCCAATCCTATAGGCATACTAAGAAGAACAGCCAAAACAACATAATTGCGGTAAATCATATAATCACCTCTAATCTGCAGCCCATGGCCAGAGTCCTATGACCCAGGACCCACGTATTTTAATCCAAGATCCAATGTCCAAGATCGTAATGCGTGACGCGTAATGCGTAATGAGTGATTTACAACATGTCTAATGATCTAATTTCTAATGTTCTAATGTTCTATGCACTACTCCTGCCTCCTGCCTCCTGCCTGCCCAAAACAAGCCTGATCCCTATATACGGAAAAAGGAACAGCACAAATATCACCAACTTGGTCAACGTCATTCCGCCATAGTGAATGATGTCGAACTGCTGCCGGGATACCGAGAGATTAAGAAGCTTGCTGTGAACACTGTATACAAGATCCCCTGCGAACAACACCGCTCCTGCCCAGAAAAAAAGCACAATTATGCCCATGACAAAACACCTGATCAGCACCTGGCCTATCACTTCCAGTGTTTCATATATATTGTTTGGGTTGTTCATATCTCACCCCCTGTCAGTGGTTGGATGGGAACAGGCAAGAGGCAGAAGGCAGGAGGCAGGAGTAAAATATTATAAAATATCTATAGCCCCAATCCTTCGGACTCCGATTCCATCTTTCGTAAAATCAGTCAATGGCCTCTGATCTTAATGTCACCCACTCCCCCCTTCTGCCTCTTGCCTCCTGCCCATCTTATTTATATACCTCTTTCCGATGGGCAATCCGCAGGACCATCACCTCATCGTCCATAATTACGTAAATAACGCGGTAGTCTCCTATGCGAAACCTTCGGAATCCGGCAAACTGCCCATTAAGCACAGGATAGTCGTCCGGTTTTTTGGCAAGTACATCTTCAACTTTATCAAGGATCTTGCGAGCTTCAGATTTATCGATCTTTTTCAGGTCACGAGCCACTGATGATTTAAATATAACCTTATAGGTCAAGAGACTCCCTCAGTTCATCAGCGGTTACAACCTTGTCACTCTTATCCCGCAGCCTGTCCATAGCAACCTGCAGATCCGCAAAATCGGCGAGATAAACCTCCAGCGCCTTCTGAACTATGAAAGATCTTGAACGTTCCGTCTCTTTTACAATAATTTCCAGTCTGTCAGCCAGTTCGTCGGGAATTCTCACAGAAACCGATTTGCTCATAGTAAACCTCCTGTGTAATTTTCACACATTGTATACTATGCATGCAATGTACTCAAGTGTAATCATTGCATGACAAACGGGCTTAACAGAACTCCGGTTCACCCTTCGGGCGAGTGCGAAGGCCGAAGGGCACTTGCCCAGTCGAAGTACTCCCTTCGGCTAATATATACGCTCAGGACAGGAAGTCGAAGTTTTCATGGAACCTGGAACTTGGAACCTGGAACCCGCTCTCCCCTGATCAATACCACCTCACTATCGGCGACACTATAAGAACGAGAATGCCCAGGACGAGGCATCTGTCGCACCATTTCTTCCGCATGGCACGGGTTGTAAAGAAGGCGTTCTCGTCTTCCGGACTAGGCACCACACCATCCTGGAATCGCGAAAAAAGCTCCTTGAGCCTGGGATTCAGATAGAAAGTCCCGTAGAACTGAATGACGACAATTCCCAGGATAAGCACCTGTTTCACCCAGAACGCGGCAAGGGCGACTGTGCTGGTTTCACGCAGCGCTCCGTGGAACAGCAGGTACACCATGGGGAATCCAATACCTGTGGCGTAGAGGACAAATATGGCGACCATACAGATGATCGGCTGGGTGGTAATGACGTCCTCTTCGATGAGGTCCATCTGGTAAATGATCTTCTTTTCGTATTTGGCCCTGGCCTTGACTATTCGCGCCATATAGAACGGTCCTGCAATACAAACTACCAGGGCTAAATTGTGCAGTGCCAACAGACCACTGAAAATTGCTTTTTCCATGAAACTTTCCTCCGTTCACCCCTCGGGTAAGTGCTAAGTCGCAGTCAATTCAATAATTCATGTTTGATCATATGAACATAATTGTAGCATAGTCCGGAATTTCTCCCCCAATTTACAAAGACCGAACCCCCGTTCCATCATCTATAGTTGTTATCAATTCTTGCTATTTGATATGTGAATATATTAAAGTCTATCCCTGCAGCCAAAGGGCACCCACCATATTATTGTAAGAGGAAGGGTTATTCATGGCTCCAAAAAGGTTCCTGCTGTTTGGCACTATAATTCTCATCATATCCTGTATGGCAACAGCGCCGCCGGCTGCCGCGGATACTTCCTATAACTACATCACGCCGGCCGACCTGAAGGCCCGAATCCAGTCCGGTGCGTCCATAACGATCCTGGACATACAGGTCGAGGAGGAGTATTCCCGGCACCACATCAAGGGGGCTGTCGCCACCTACGCCTACCCAGTCAAGTCTGAAGAGGAAAAGAACAGGATCGACTCGGTTTACCCAAGCCTGGCCGGCAGTTTCGATCCGGTTGTCATTGTGTGCCCCAGGGGTGGAGGGGGCGCTAAAAGAACGTTTGACTATCTCGTCAGCAAGGGATTTGAAGCTGACCGCCTCTTCATCCTCGAAAAGGGACAGGCCGGATGGCCCTACCCTGAATTGATTGTGACATTAGAGCATTAGAAATTGGGTTTTTACCACAGAGTCACAGAGGCACCCTTCGGGTGAGTGCGTAGGGCGTAGTGCGAAGGGCGTGGTCATAAAGAAGTCATTGTGAATCGCGCCTGCCACGCCAGAGGCGTGGTTGGACATTGGTCTTTGGACACGCTCTCCCGTGAGCAATGGCTCTGACTCCGTTTCCCCGAAATCTCACTTCTATTTTGCTTTTTAGATGCTTTTTATCTACTATGAATTCCAACGGGAGGTAGTAAATGGACGGTAAAGTGCGAATAGGATTCTGGAGACATATGCTTCCGGTCCCGGCTTCATTGCTTGAAAAACGCGCGGAAAAAGGCGGGCGGAAGATAAGGGAAGAGTTGGCCTTTATGACGGGGGATCATCGCAGGGTCCATCATTTTATAGTAAGGGAGATGCCTTCTTTTGGAAGGCCCATTGACCCCAAACTCATTGCAGGAGGGGTGGACCTCACTGAAGAGCGTGTGACAACAATCCACCAGGAACTGGAAGAGCGCAAGCTATTCCTGTTCCGAAACGATGAAGGCGCCGTTGTTTGGGCATATCCCGTCACAGTTGAGGAAACTCCCCACCGGTTGACCTACAGCACAGGGGAGAAGATATACGCGGCTTGAGCGGCCGATACTTTTGCCACGCCCTTCGTGCAAGGGCGCTTGAGGAAAGAAGATCTCTCGGTGGAGGTGAGCACCCGCTGCGCTCACTGCTCGGAAAACCTTGATCTCACCATAAACAGCGACATGAACGTAAGCGTCCATCAGAATACCGAACCTATGGTCTTCATCCCGAAGGTCAATTTCTTCGATCTGGAGGACCCTAACATCATCGAGGTGTTCTGAAAGAGGAGTGTCTTCCTCTGGTCAGAGGAACACGCACAAGAGTACCGAAGAAAAGAGCACAGGGTGAAGGGTTCCTACCTCACCATTGAACAGATCAAATTCCTGACCCCAGTCGTACAAAGCGCCGTCTTCGGGTTTTAGTAGAAGTAAAACAGGTTTCAGGGACAGGTCCCATTATAGTTGGTAACCCCTGCCTTCCGCCATAGCTACGCTACTGCGTAGCTATGGCGTGACAAGCCTGCCTCTTGCCTACTGCCAGATCTTTGGAGCAGGTGCTCTGACCCCGGCACCCTTCCCAAACCTGAGAATCTGAGGTCCGGTCCCACGCCTTCCAGTCGATGACAGGCATGATTTAGTGTATTATCCTTTTATTACAATAAGTTGCACGTTATAAAATCGCAAACGTAAGGACAGCAGTGATATTCAATATACATTTTCGATAGTCCCGAAACAGCAAAGCCCGTCGGAGACATATCTCCAGCGGGCTTGGCTGTTGAAATGGACTACTCGCGAAGCTTACTTGAATTTCAGCGTCAGCACATCCTCAGCGAATATGTGGTTGATCTGGGAGTTGTCGAAGACCGAGATACCGAAGTTGTAGTCTTTACTCAGGTCGTCAAACTGAACGTCCTGAATTTTGGCCTTATCGCCGCTGGTAACCAGCTTTCTGCGAATCTCCACAGTCCAGACACCATTGTCCCAATTGCCGCGCATCTCGATATCGCCGCGCGACCCCTGAAAAGGAACGATGACGATCCCCGGCACCACGTCACCAGGTTCGAAGATGTCGACGAAGGGAGTCTTCAGGCTGGGCAGCACGTAGTATTTGGCTTCCTTGCTGGGAGGGAAGTTCATATAGGCAGGGCCGGTCTTGTCCTTGTTGACGTTGTTCTTGTAGCCGCCGCCGGTCTTGGCATCGCCCTTACGACCAAAGTTTTTGTTGGCTTTAGCGTTATTGGTGCTGTCCATGAACTGGTCGTCGACCAGCCCCACGGGGCTGGAGCGCACACTCTTGACGTGCCACATGTCGATGGTCTCGCCAGGATTATTGGTAAACTTGCGCCCTGGCGATGTGTCGCCTTCAATGCCCATGTGGCAGGAGACATAGCAGCCATCATCGGCAAAGCCCTCTGTATTTATATTCCAGAACAGACCGACCTTGTCTTCGTAGTAGGTATTGTCGTGGCCTGTGCTGTCCTTATTCTGCAGCTGCTTCCAGGTGCCGTCTTCCTGCTTGACCCAGGGGAACCGTTCCAGGCTCTCGGTGGGATCTTTGTACTGGATCAGAAAGTAAATGTACTCATCGTCATAGAGCGACTTCATGGTTACGGTGGTCTCTCTCATCCCGAGGTAACCATTGCTCGGCTCATAGGGGAGGTTGTCCAGGGTCACCTCCAGGGGGGCGGCCTTCTGCCAGGCATTGTCAACCGCACCCGAGAGTAGAATCGGCCTGTCCGTTTTGACGCTGGTCAGGGTTGTGCCCGCTTGAGCTGCAGCCCCTACGAAGAGCAGGCCTGTAACCAGACCCAGAGTGCGAATCATAAAACTTAGTCTCATTTCAATCTCCTTTATGTGGGTTAGATGTTCAAGTGAACGACAAACTACAATAAATTGTTTGTTAAGGGTGGGTAAATTACTTTGAAAATCTTCATTTTATTGGATAATCACTTGGATTAACGAAGCCCCCTCACTTTGCCTGGCCATTATACCTCCTTTAAAACTTATCAGACGTACATCCTACGCAGAAGATACGGTACAGGTAGATATATTATCCTGAGAAATTTGTCAACTTGAGTGAGTCAGAGTGCTCTGACCCCTGCGCCCCGAATAAATGACCATTCGTTTAAATATATCTTTCATCTTACCCGCTTCCATGGCTAATTCAACCGCCGGGCACGCCTATGCTTGAAGTTCAGCTGTCCCGTGGCCAGAGTCCAATAACCCAAGACCCAAGTGTTATCGTAATGCGTGACGCGTGATGAGTAATGCGTGACGAGTAACATGTCTAATACTCTAATTTCTAATGCTCTAATGTTCTAAGGCCACACCCTATACCTCGATACCCATATCGCCCTTCGCATTTCACCCTACGCCCTGCTCAATCCACTTCGACTTCGACTTAGTACTTCGTACTCCAAAAATAAAAGCCGCGACTTTCGCCGCGGCTTTTTATTTTTGGTAGCGGGGACAGGATTTGAACCTGTGACCTTTGGGTTATGAGCCCAACGAGCTACCGGACTGCTCCACCCCGCAACAAGCAGACTCCTGATAACATCGGGTATATCTTTTGTCAAGGATTTCAGGGACTCCGGGAAAGATCCGTTGTATTTTCCTGTTGATCTGCCTCTGTACCCCTTCTCGCTGAGTCATTCAAACTTTTTTCGATGGTCTCAGAAAGAAGCCTGGCGATGTGCACCACCTCAATATCCTCTACCCCGTGACGTCTGAGGCCGTCTCTTATGTGGAGGATACATGCCGGACAGGACGTCACAACGGTTCCAGCCCCCGTTTCCAAGATCTTTTTCACCTTCTCGTCGTTTATCTTTTTCGATATATCGTAATGCTCGATGCTGAAAGACCCGCCCATACCGCAGCAGCGGTCGGCGTCCTCCATGGGAACGTACTCAACTCCCGGAATGGATTCAATCAGCCCTATGGGTTCATCCTTTATCCCCTGGAACCTTCCCAAGTGGCAGGGGTGATGGTAGGTTACTACTCGCTTTTCAGCTGTTTCTGTGATTTCGCCGTCAGTAAGGCCTGAAAGGGCCTTACCTGTCAGGAACTCGTTGAGATCAAATATCTTCGATACAAAATTTACCGCGCGGTCTGAATCTACCCCGCCCTCTTCCAGTAGCTGTGTGTAATTCTCCTTCAGGTTGCTTCCGCAGGTAGCGCAGCCGGTTACTATGAGATCAAGGTCGAACTTCTCGAACTCTTCAAGGTTTCGTAACGCAAGCTCCCTGGCAGTATTCCCGGCGCCTCCTGCTAGAGCGGGCATACCGCAGCAGGCCTGATCCTCGGGGATTATTACAGTTGCCCCGGTGGCGGCAAGGAGTTCCACCATGTTCATTCCCATCTCGGGATAGAAGTAATTGACCATGCACCCGGCAAATATGCCTATCCTCGGCCCCGTACCCTCCCTGACAGTGCCGCTTGCAAGTTCAGTAAGGAAACGGGCTGATACCTCTGGCAGAGTCCTGTCCTCGGGCACGAGGGGCATGGGGAACCGTCGCCTGAGTCCGCTCTCATGGGGTATTCGCTTGAATACCAGCCTCTGGGCCGCCCGGCCCGTGCGCATGGCAAGCCTGAAGGTTTTCAGCGCCCCCAGAAGGTGATTTAGCAAAATACCCTTGCCGGTCTTGATGCCCACATCACCTGCTACCATCTCCCGGGCCTGGAGCATTATGGGGACGGTGGGGACCAGGTTGGGACAGGCTTCCTCGCAGGCCCCGCACAGGAGGCAAAGTTCAAGGTACTCCCTCAGGAGAGTGGAACCTTCCAGATTGCCCTCAATAGCCGCTTCGATGAGGGCCATCTTGCCCCTGGCCGAATGGGACTCCGCGGGGACAACGGAATACACGGGACATACGGTATGGCATGTCGCGCACTTAACGCACGCAGTACAGCTCTTAATTGATACCTGCTTTTCCCCTGGCCTGATCATGATAGGGTCGTAAAAAGTCCATCCATGGCTTTTTACTCCGCGGAAAGCGAAAAGTGTCATTTTCACTTTCCTCACAAATCAACGATTTGCGGTGCAAATCATTGATTTGGGCGCCCCTAAATGGGCGCATTGATGACTTCTTGCGAAGTCATCAATTTTGTTAGGGTCGTAAAAAGTCCATCCATGGCTTTTTACTCCGCGGAAAGCGAAAAGTGTCATTTTCACTCATAGCTTCTCGAAATTTCCCTGCTCGCCGTTGAGGGCTTAAAATCAAAGGTTTTGTGCGGATTCAGAATGTTGTTTGGATCAAAGGCCCTCTTTATGCGTTTCATAAGCTCCATGGATTCTGCACCTATCTCCATACCCATGTAAGGGCCCTTGGCGATACCGATCCCGTGTTCTCCCGAGATGGACCCATCCAGACTGACCACCAGCTCAAAAAGGTCTTTCAAGGCGCCGTCAACCTGGGCCATCTCGTCTTTATCTGCCGGATCCACCAGGATATTCGCATGGATATTGCCGTCCCCGGCGTGGCCGAAGCTCACAATATTGATATTGCGCTCTGCTGCGATCTTTTCAATACCCATGACAAGTTCAGGGATCTTCATCCGCGGGACCACGACATCCTCGTTTATCTTCAGAGGTCTTATCTTCATTAAGGCGGGGGAAAGGGAGTGCCTCGCCTTCCAGAGGGATTCGGCCTCACTTTCGTCTCCTGCTTTCTTCACATAAAGAGCCCCGTTCGATTCGCATACTTCCTGGATCACGGTTGCCTGCCGATCCACGCTGACCTCATCTCCATCCACTTCAATGAGCAGGAGAGCCGCGGCCTCACTGGACAGGCCCGGCTGTAGATACTCTTCAACGCATCTGATGGCGGATCTATCCATGAACTCCAGGGTGGAGGGGGTTACGCGGCTGGCCATGATCTTCGCGACAGTCACCGAAGCGGCCTCAACCTCGTGGAAAACAGCCATCAACGTTCTTACGGATTCCGGCCTGGGCAGGAGGCGGAGAAGGAGTTTCGTTATGATCCCCAAAGTTCCCTCACTCCCCACCAATAGCCTGGTAAGGTCGTAGCCCGTCACACTTTTCACTGCGGCAGAACCGGTTTGGATTATCTCACCCGTTGCCAGCACCACCTCCAGTGCCATAACGTAGTCCCTGAATACACCATATTTTACTGCCCGGAGCCCGCTGGCGTTTTCAGCGGCGTTACCTCCCAGAGTGGAGATATTAACGCTGGATGGAGCCGGAGGGAAGAATAGCCCCACCTTTTCAACCTCATCCTGAAGTCTGCCATTTATCACGCCCGATTCAACCCACGCTGTCATGTTGCCCTCATCCACCTTGAGTATCCTGTTTAAGCGGTCCGTGTTGACTATGAGCCCCCCGCTCACGGCAAGGGAGCCGCCAGTCATGCCGGTGCCTGCTCCCCTGGGAACAACAGCAAATCCTTCTTCGTTAGCCAGGCGCAGGATCCTGGAGATCTCTTTCTCATTGGCAGGATGGGCCACCATGTCCGGCAGATAGCGCCGGTTCATGGCGTCATAGGAATAAAGGTGAAGGTCTTCGGGTCGGTCGCTGCAATGCTCTTTTCCGACAATTTTTCTTATGTTCTTACGGCTGTTTTGATCAAGAATCTTTAGTTCCAATGCTTTTATCCTTTGATGATGTTTTCAGTTCCGAGTTGGACTGGAATTCAGTAGTCAGAATTCAGAATCCAGAAATTCATCTTTTTGAATAAAAAAACTATATCTTTACTCTGCGAAACTCTGCGGTCAGGGCTGGCTAGCCCTGCCTGCGATCCCCTGCGTTAAAGCTCTTGTCGATTTTACTTTCTAATGCTCTAATTTCTAATGATCTAATGCTCTAAATCCAATCTCGAATGCTCGAAAAATTATCAACTAGTCCGAATTTTCGAGGAACCTGAGAGTCCCTTCATACAGGTACTCTAAAGTCTTTTCCGCCACCTCGTCAGGAGAAACCTGGATCCTGGCCTCCCCCGTTTCCATGGCCGACCTTGCAACCGCAGCAGCCACCAACGGCGGAACCCTGTAGTCCATTGTGCCGGGGATGATGTAATTGGGTTCGAGCTTATCGTCATCTATATATCCGGCGATAGCCTCTGCCGCAGCTATTTTCATCTCGTCGTTTATGTTCCTAGCCCGGACGTCCAGGGCCCCCCTGAAAATACCGGGGAAAGCCATGGAATTATTGACCTGGTTGCGGATATCGGACCTTCCCGTGGCAACTACAGCAGCCCCTGCCGCTTCAGCTTCATCGGGCATGATCTCGGGAACGGGATTAGCCATGGCAAATACTATCGGGTCTTTTGCCATGCTTTTAACCATTTTCCTGTTAACCGTTTTGGGAGCGGAAAGCCCTAAGAACACATCCGCACCCTTCATGGCATCGGCAGTCCCCCCCTTGATCATTTCCAGGTTCGTGATCCTGGCCATCTCAACGAGAACACGGTTCATTCCCTTTCTTCTGCCCTTGAATATGGTCCCGTTAATGTCACACAGGACTATATTCTGAGCCCCCGCTGTCATGAGAAGTTTCGCAGTAGCAATAGACGCTGCCCCGGCACCATTCATCACTATCTTTACATCTGCCAGCTTCTTGCCGACTATCTTGAGGGAGTTTATTAAGCCTGCCAATGTCACCACTGCTGTTCCATGCTGATCATCGTGGAAGACGGGGATGTCCATTTCCGCTTTGAGCCTTTCCTCTATCTCGAAACACCTGGGCGCTGAAATATCCTCAAGGTTAACTCCGCCGAATGTGGGCGAGATCGCCTTCACAAGCTCTACTATCTCGTCTACATCCTGTGTACAGACGCATATAGGGAAAGCTTCAACACCCGCGAAGGTCTTGAAGAGGATGGCCTTGCCCTCCATGACCGGAAGTGCCGCGCGGGGCCCTATGTCGCCAAGGCCCAGGACTGCGCTGCCGTCGCTGACTATGGCAACCAGGTTCCCTTTGCAGGTCAGATCGTAAACCTTGTCTGGCTCCTTGGAGATCAGGATGCTGGCCTCAGTGGCCTCGGGGGGCAGGTATACCCTGTTAAGCAGGTATTCGTCCCGGACGGGAACCTTTACCTTAACCTCGAGAACACCCTGGTACCTGTGGTGCAGATCGATGGATTCTTCGTCCAGATCCATTTTCTTCTTGCGGGGCGGAACAGGAGGAAGGACCGTGTATTCGTTCTCGTAAATGATCTTCCGGGTCTTCTTTTCGATCTGCGCCGGCGAAACGGGAACCCTGGCGTCGCCGGTATCAATGGCCGTCTCGGCAACCACCCTGGCGAGTTCACAGGCGATCTGAAAATCGAATATAGGAGGAACTATGTAGGTGGGATTCAACTTGTCTTCACTCAACATGCCTGCAATAACTTCTGCCGCAGCAAGGTACATCTGTTCAGTGATCCTCACCGCGCGAACATCCAGAAGGCCCCGGAAAAGGCCCGGAGCGACATTGGCAGAGTTTATCTCGTTTGGGTAGTCGGACCTTCCGGAACCCACAACTACCGCACCCGCCTTTAAGGCCTCATCCGGCATTATTTCCGGAATGGGATTTGCCATGGCAAAGACGATAGCGCCCTTGTTCATACTCTTTACCATATCGGCCGATACTATCCCCGGAGCCGAAAGCCCTAAGAAAACGTCGGCTCCTTCCATCATCTCGCCAAGAGACCCGCTCTTACGTTTACGGTTTGTCTTCAGGGAGATCTCTGATTTTGCCCAGTTCATGGGATGGAGCCGATAACGGTAAATGGCTCCATATTTGTCGCAGAGAATTACATCCCTGGCCCCCGCCGCCAGAAGAAGGTTTGCCGTACTGATTCCGGCCGCTCCTGCGCCGCTGATGACGATCTTGATTTTCTCGATCCGCTTTTCCACAACTTTGAGCGCATTGATAAGTGCCGCAAGCACTGCGATGGCAGCTCCGTGTTGATCGTTGTGAAACACAGGTATCCTGGTAGCTTTTTTAAGGTTTCTCTCCAGTGTGAAGCATTTGGGAGCGGCAATATCCTCGAGAACTATTCCACCGAAACTGGTGGAGAGCCTGAGGCATATGTCCACGATCTCGTCGCAATCCATGGTATTCAGGGCAATCGGCATGGCGTCCACACCAGCGAAAGTCTTAAAGAACACACTTCGGCCCTCAAGCATGGCAAGGGCCGAGCCGGGCCCGGTACTTCCAAGGCCGTAGACGGCTGAACCATCGCTCACGACCGCGATCGTATTGCCCCTGCAGGTGAGATCGAAGGATCGCATGGCATCTTTTGCGATCTCCATGCAGGGTGCGGCGACACCGGGTGTGTAAAGAAGACTCAATGCGGATGTATCCTTGATGGGTATCTTGCTGTCCACTCCCACAAGGCCTCTGTTCTTTCGGCGAAGCTCAAGGCCTATGTGGTCCACCTGGTTGGATTTGTCTCTTTTACCTCTCCTTTTTTCAGACATTTATCTCCTCTACCTGTGAGGCAGACATTTCCGAATGTTTCAAGTGTATTTTGAGTCGATATTAAACATGCACCAGGCGCCGGAAAGCAGATTAATGAAGTCGGATAAGTAGCATTATTCCTTTGTTTTATCAACGTGTACCGGCTTGCAGCCGGGGACCCAGGTCCCAGGACCTATGACCCAGGATTATTGAATCAGAATTCTGACTCCTGACTACTGTATTCTGAATTCTGGTCCCAAATACTAAAGACACTATCAGTCCTGCAACTCCTCAGACTGACTTTCAGAACCAGTATCGACACCAGGAAGAATATACTCGGCCTCGGCAAACTCCCTGGGCCACACAACGACAGGCTTTTCATTCTGCCACTGGATCACGTAAGTGGGCGGTTCGTTCTGGTTCGTAAACTTTCCGGTAGATGGGAAGGATACTGGTCCGAAAACCGTCAGAATATCCGTTGAAGTAAGTGCATCTGTGATGGACTGGGGTTGTAGAAGGACAGATCTTTTCAGAGCGTCGGCTGCTACCTGGACAGCGGCATAGGCCTCCGCACCATGATAGTCGGGCTCACTGCCAAACTTTTCCGTGTATTCCTGGACATATTCAGCCGTGCCTGGATATTCGAGGCCTGGAGCCCAAATGACCGAGACCACGGCATTCTCGCCCCCAGCCCCGGATTCAGACAGAAAGTGAGATCTTGCAAGCTCCGCTGAACCTGCCACCAGGCCAATACTTATTTTTCTGTCATCCAGACCTTTAAGGATACTGACAGCATCGCCTATATAACATGCCAGATATAGAACATCCGGCCGAGCCTCATCCAGTTTACCGATCAGCTCTTCGAGTTTCAGCTTTCCACCCTCGTATCCGTAGTCCACCGGAACACTCCAGCCGAAGGTCCCGGCTGCCCGGACAATTGCCCTGGAGTTACCAAGCCCAAAGGTGTTTTCTTCGTACACGACAGCAACTTTTACCGGTTTGACCACGTTGCCCAGAAAATCCTCCATACCGTAATTGTACATACCGAGAGACGGATTCATTCTGAAAAGGTAACTGTAGCCGCGCTGCGTGATCGCATCGGCCGATCCTGTTATCGAAAGGTAGGGCACGCCCATTCTCTCAGAATATGCAGCGATAGCTGCAGTGATGCTTGAACTGAATCCTCCCATCACCAGGGAATATCCCCTGTTTTCAATAAAGCTTTTTACTATCAGCCTGGCGGTCCTGATCCTGCTGCCCGAATTCTTTATGTCCAGAAAAAGGGGTGTGCCGTCTATCCCCCCCTTGGAATTTATCTTCTCAACCGCCATGATCATGGAGTTTTTCTGGATGTGGCCGAACACCGAGTTGGAGCCGGACAGGGGCAGTACGACACCGATCTTTATTCTCTCATTTTCCTCCTCCTGGGCGTGAATGATGCCAGTGAGAAATGAGAGTGGGAGGACAAAGACACACAGAAAAAACAATACTATCGGCTGCACCCGGGGATTTGTCCACCGGTGCATGATCTTTTTTCTACCCTGCATCTACTCTCCTGTCATGGAAATGGCCAGACTTATAGCTTCAACCATACTTCCAGGATCCGCGAGCCCCTTCCCGGCAATGTCGAAGGCCGTTCCGTGATCCACAGACGTTCTTATGATGGGCAGCCCCAGAGTCACATTTACCCCGGACTCAAAGGCCAGCAGCTTAAGTGGGATATGACCCTGATCATGATACATGGCAATTACAGCGTCGTAATGGCCCCTGTTCATTCTCAGGAAGACTATATCGGGCGGGACAGGGCCAATTGCATCAATACCCATTTTTTTTGCCTTTTCTATAGCTGGAGCTATGATCAGCTCCTCCTCATCTCCGAATATACCACCCTCCCCGGCGTGGGGATTCAAACCTGCAACGCCGAACTTCGGTTCATCAACACCCATGTCCCTGAGCGCCTTTTGTCCCAGCTCCAGAACCCTGAGAATCCTTTCAGTGGTGATGGATTCCGGAACCTGGGACATCCTGATATGAGTAGTGACATGAAGGACCCTCATGCTGCCGGCAGCGAGCATCATCACATAATCGGGCGCCCCCGTCCTTTCGGCCAGGATCTCTGTATGCCCGGGGTATAAATGTCCTGCCAGGTGCAGCGATTCCTTGTTGATGGGAGCGGTGACAATCGCCGCGACTTCCGCTGCCATGCTGAGATCGATAGCCTTTATCAGGCTCGCGAAAGCCGCCTCGCCACCATCTTTGCTTAAGACTCCAAAGGCGAGATTCTTCGGAACCACCTTAAGATCTACTACAGGTACCTTCCCGTCATATTTGCCGGCTTCGGCCGGGCTTTTTATCCGTCTGTATTTTACAGGGCTTCCAGCCTTTCTAGCCCCCGCTCTCAGGCGGTCTACATCGCCCACAACAATACAGCGCTGCCTCAGATCCTCTTTTTCCAGGGAAAGAGCGATGATCTCGGAACCGATCCCTGCAGGATCACCCATTGTAAGGGCTATCGGTAAAGCTGACTTGCTGCTCATCTATCCTGTTCACTCCTTACGGGGTTCGCAAGAATTCCAAGGCCGTCCACAGTGATACTGACCTCATCGCCCTCAGCCAGAGGCCCTACGCCGGCCGGTGTGCCGGTGGCGATAACATCTCCAGGTTCGAGGGTCATGGCCTGGCTGACATAGGATACCAGGAAAGCCGGTGTGAAGATCATGGATGATATAGCCGCATCCTGCCTTATCTCACCGTTTACCCTGGTAACAATATTCGATTTCAACGGATCGAGATCCGTCACGATCCAGGGGCCCAGCGGACAGAACGTATCGAAACTCTTGCCCCTGGAAAACTGCCCGTCCTTTCGTTGCAGGTCCCTCGCTGTCACGTCGTTGAGGATAGTGTATCCAAGCACAACCTGCTCCGCTTCGGAAGTAGACACCCTTCTGCACCTTGTCCCTATCACTATGGCCAGTTCACCCTCATAGTCCACCCTCTCCGATTCCGGCGGGAGGATGATGTCGTCCCCGCTTCCCACTATGGCACTGGATGCCTTGAGAAAAAGGAGTGGTTCATCCGGGACCTGCTGGCCCATCTCCTCAATGTGACCAATATAATTATAGCCCACACAGACCACTTTCCCGGGCATGACTGGAGGAAGCAGCTGCGCCTCTGGGAGGGAAAGGGCTGTATCCTCCCGGGAGATCCCTGCGAAGGGCTCTTCTGAAAGAACCTGTATTTCGTCATCTTCCAGAACACCCCATCGCGGGGTATCGGACCCGGTCCCTGCCTGCGGAACAAATCTTACCAGCTTCATATCTACTCCTTTATTCCAAGTCCTCTATAGCCGCCTCAATGCGGTCAATACCCTTCTCGATATTCTCCATGGATGTAGCAAAAGAGAGCCTTGCGTTATCATCCGCTCCGAAGGCGATCCCTGGTACAACAGCTACTTTTGCCTCGCTCAGGAGGTAATCGGCCAGTCCGGTGGAATCTCCGATAAGCTTTCCTTTAAAGGATCTCTTGTGAACCTGGGCAAAATTGGGGAAGACGTAAAAGGCCCCGACCGGGTCAAAACAGTCCACGCCATCCATACCGTTAAGCCTTTCAACTATGTATTTTCGTCTTTTGTCGAACTCAACCACCATCATCTCCACAAAATCCTGGGGCCCGTTCAAGGCCTCCACGGCAGCGGGTAGGGTAAAGGACGTATTATTGGACGTGCTCTGGCTCTGGATCTTGGCAATTGCCCCCACCAGTTCTGCCGGTGCGGCGGCATAACCAAGCCTCCAACCCGTCATTGAATAAGCTTTTGAAAAGCCGTTCACCAGCACCGTCCTGTCCTGCATTTCAGGCAGTTGGGCTATGCTTGTAAACTCAAAATCTCTGTATATAATCTTCTCGTAGATCTCATCGGAGATCACCAGGATATCCTTCTTCTTGACGAGATCGGCGATCTCCTCGAGCTGCCCACGTGTATACGCTCCCCCTGTAGGGTTGCTGGGGCTGTTTAACACCAGTGCCCTGGTCTTTTCCGTAATCGCCTTTTCAAGATCCTCAACTGTAACCGTAAAGCCGTTTTCCTCTGCGGTTTCCACTATTACCGGCGTTGCGTCTGCAAGGATCAGCTGATCCGGATAGGAAACCCAATAGGGTGCCGGTATCAGTACTTCGTCCCCCGCCTGAAAAAGCGCCTGGGTGATATTGTAAAGGGTGTGCTTTGCGCCACAGGAGATGACGATCTGGTTCCTTTCGTAATCAAGACCCTGATCGCGCTTCAGTTTTCCAATTATCGCATCCCTGGCTTCATCTGTACCCGCCACAGGCGTGTATTTCGTAAAACCCTCCTCCAGGGCCTTGATCGCCGCCTGCTTAATATTATCAGGAGTGTCGAAATCGGGCTCACCTGCTCCGAATCCCACTACGTCGATGCCTTCGGACTTCATCTTCTTTGCCTTGGCGGCAATAGCCAGAGTCGGTGATGGTTTGATGCCGGTTACTCTTTTTGCCAAATCCATTGTTAAATACCCCCTCTTTTCCGAAATGATAAAACCGGGATTGAAAGTTTATGACTTCGCAAGAAGTCATCAACGCGCCCATCGAGGGGCACCCAAATCAATGACTTGCACAGCAAGTTATTGATTTGTGAGGAAAGTGAAAATGACACTTTTCGCTTTCCGCAAAGTAAAAAGCCATGAATGGACTTTTTACGACAATATATTACCATCGCGCCCGTGCATGGGCGCCCGGATCAATGACATAAACCTTGAGTCATTGATCCGTGAGGGAAGCGGAAACCACGCTTTTCGCTTCCCGAGGAGCAAAAAGCCGCTTACGGACTTTTTGCGACAATAGCAATGTTACGCCCCTGCTCACATCCGTCCCCGGAAAGGAGGGTGAAACAGGAGCCAGTTAGAATGTGATCAGGAATCTTTCCTGAAATACCTGCAAAAGGAGTCTTTTTAGCTCCCACTCATCTGCCGGACGGATCGGTCCCGAATCTGGAGTTGAGCATCCGGGCGACCCCCGGAGGGACCATTGTTCCTACTTCCCCGCCGAGTCCGGCGATCTCCTTGACAAAGCTGGAGCTGACATATGCGTACTCTTCCGTGCTTATCATGAAGAACGTTTCAACTTCAGGGTGCAGTCTTTTGTTCATCAACGCCATCTGGGATTCGTACTCAAAGTCACTGACTGCCCGAAGGCCGCGGATGATAATATTTGCCGACAGCCTGCTTACCTGCTCGACCAGCAGACCATTGAAGATCTCCACCACGGCCCGGTCCAGGTCCTTTACTGCTTCCTTGACCATCTCGAATCTCTCATCAGCAGAGAACAACGGTGTTTTTTTGATATCGGCCGCCACGAGTACATGAACACGAGGGAATATAGCTGTAGCCCTGCGTATGAGATCCACATGTCCATTTGTAATGGGATCGAAAGTCCCTGGATAAATGGCTGTATTTTTCACCGTAACCTCCATGTTTAACGGGTTACCGCTTTGGGCTGTGAGCTATGGGCTGTGGGCTTCAGTTTATTTATGTAATAGATTATACGCACTTATTTTTTTGAAGCACTAAGCCCCGAACCCTATGCTCAAAGCCTCTAACTCCGTTGCTCATCGCCCAATGCCTTTTGCCCAGAGCCCAATGCCAAAGCCCAGAGCCGTCAAAGTCCACCCTTTATCTCAAAAAATGTCAAAACAGTATCCCCATAATTCCTGCTGTCGATGATTTCGAGGAACTCAGGAACCGGGTCCGGCGGCAAGCTTGGTGAATGCTCAAGCACAATCCGACATCCCGAAAGGGATTTAACATGTTTGGAAAATGCCAGCAAGACTTTAATAGCCTCGTGGGATGAATATGGCGGATCAATGAATATAATTCCGGTCTCCTCTGGAACAATGGCCGTATTCAGAAATGGAACAACCGAGGATGCAACAACCTTTGATCTTTCCTCAAAACCGCAAATAACTATGTTCTCCTTCAAACACTTCAAAGCAGCGGGGTTCTTCTCTACGAATATGGCTCTTTGCGCACCCCTGCTGAGGGCCTCAAGACCCAGGGAGCCCGTTCCGGCAAAAAGGTCCATAACACCGACATCGACGACCTCATTCCCGAGAATTGAGAAGAGAGACTCCCTGACCCTGTCAGAGGTAGGCCTTACCCGCAAGCCTTTAGGGCTTTTGAGGTTCCTTCCTCTGGCAGTGCCCGTGATGATCCTCACTTGATCTTGAACGGTGTGAAATCATCCCCCGGCTTTAAGGACACTATGTAGGCGGCCAGCAGCTTTGCCGCATCTTCAAGATCCTTTGTGGAGATCATCTCCACCGGGGTGTGCATATACCTGTTGGGGATGCTGAGAAGCCCCGCAGCTACACCACTCCTGGTGAGTTGTATAACGTTGGCGTCAGTTCCCGTAGCGCGGGGTGATGGCTCCACCTGGACAGAGATCTTTGCGGTCTTCGCGGTTTTCATAAGCCCGTCGAACACTACAGGATTGATATTGGCTCCTCTCGCCACCACCGGCCCCTTTCCAAGGGTTAATTCACCGATCTGTTTCTTGTCCATATCCGGGTGATCTGAAGCATGGGTGACATCCACAGCTATTCCCACGTCCGGATCTATGCTGTAGGCGCTTGTCCTGGCCCCCCGCAGTCCCAGCTCTTCCTGCACCGTTGATACGGCAAAGAGTCCTGCGGCAAACTTCTTCCTGGCCAGGATCCGGAGTACATCGGATATTACAAAACTGCCCATCTTGTCGTCGAAACCACGGCCTGCGACCTTGTCTCCGGCAAGGGGGAAGAAGCCTTCCGGATAGGTGATAGGATCTCCCAGTGATACCATCTTTTCCGCTTCTTTCCGGTCATTGACCCCGATATCGATCCACAGACTGTGCCATTCCAGTTTCTGTGTGGCCCTGGCAGTCGGTTCCATTAGATGTACCGGTTTCCTTCCCACAACTCCCGGTACCTTCCCGGATTTCGTATGGATCGTGACCCGCCTTGCGGGAACGATATGTATATCCACTCCCCCGATGGGCGCGAAGGAGATGTACCCCTCGTCCGAGATGTATTTGACCATGAATCCAATCTCGTCACAGTGCCCTGCTATCATGACCCTCGGACTGCCCTCAGGATTAAGTGTTGCAATAGCATTTCCGTGAACATCCACCTGAATGTCATCCGCAAAGGGTCTCGTCCTCTTGATCCAGACCTGCTGTACCGGACCTTCGAAACCGGACGGACTGGGGGTTTCAACCAGATCCTGAAGAAACTGCATGGACTCTTTTCTCATTATCGCTCCTTTTTGCTAAGGCAATCCAAGATCTAGGAACCAAGGTCCAAGATCCATTGACCAAAGTCCAAGATCCAGTTGAAGATTTAATTCTGTTCTTTGATGTTGATCTTGGACCTTGGATCTTGGATATTGGACCTCCATGCATCAAAATACAATACCCACTTACTGCTAAATTAAAGCTGCTCTGACCCCCAGACATCCTCAACCAGTTTGGACAAAATATCCCCCGCTTTTCCCAGCAGGGTGGCATCCGCCTGGCCCGTCAGGGGTGTGGGATCCAGATTCACTTCAAGGACGAATCCGTTGTTCTGCCCAGCGGTCCAGGCCAACGATGCGGCCGGCTGAACCATGCTTGAGGTTCCCGCAACCAGGAAGAAATCAGCGTTTGTGGCCGCGGCAAATGACCTCTCAAGAATGACCGGGTCCAGGTTCTCCCCGAACCAGACAACGTCCGGCCTCATGTCAGAACCGCACTCCCCGCAGTCGATAAGGCCCTCCTCATCAGTCAGCTGCACAGTATCCCCGCAGCCCGAACACCTTGCTCTTCTCAGGTTGCCATGTATTTCCAGGACCTCTTTGCTACCTGCCTCTAAATGCAACCCGTCAACATTCTGGGTAATGAGCAGGAAGGCCGGGGCCATTTCCTCGATCCTGACAAGAGCTTGGTGAGCGGCGTTAGGCGATGCCTGCGATACAATGCCTCTCCGCCAATGGTACCACTCCCAGACGAGATCCGGGTCCTGCTGAAACGCTCCAGGTGTTGCCAGTTCTTCCGCCCTGTAGTTTTTCCAGAGGCCGTCCTCTCCCCTGAAGGTAGGTACGCCACTTTCGGCGGAAACACCGGCACCCGTTAGAACCGCCACGCTTGAAGCGCTAAACAGCCTTTTTATCACTTCGTCCGGAATTTTTTCAGTCTTCTCTGTATTCATTGTTGTTATTGTCGCAAAAAGTCCGTGAGCGGCTTTTTGCTCCTCGGGAAGTGAAAAGTCGTTTTCACTTTCCTCACGGATCAATGACTCAAGATTTATGTCATTGATCCGGGCGCCCACGCTCGGGCGCGATAGTAATATGCAAGTTGTTGATTTGGGCGCCCCTCAATGGGCGCGTTGATGACTTTTGCAAAGTCATCAATACTACTCTTTCCAGCTTAAGGTTTCCCATCGCTTCACTTGCCTAAGCCAGGCCCGAAAGTCTCAGCACATTACCCGACAGGATCGCTTCTTTCTCCTCGTCGTCGATATTCATCTTCTTGATCCGGTCAATCGTCCACGCCGGGTTCCCGTACGGGTAGTCAGACCCGCAAATGAATTTTTCAGCCCCCATACTTTTCACAAGGGACGGCGAGAGGCCTGCAAGACTTACATCGTAGTGAACGTTGTCCTTATACCTCAGGGCATCCAGTATCCGTTCGGTGCCCCCGTTCAAGCCACCCATATGGGGTATGATGATCTTCACGTCGGAGTAAATCTCGGCAAACCGAACTGTTATGTCGAAGTGCTCCTCGAAATTCACCGGAATACCCATCTCCCGGACCTTGTCCATGAGTGCTGTCATTCTGGGTTCCGTCAAGACCCCGTCGACCTGATCTGAATTCATACCCAGCTTGGTGCCGCCGAAATCGTGCCCCGGGGTGAACCAGCAGTGCCACTTGATACCCTTGTAAGGCGCAAGATCCTGGGGATCCGGAAGTTCCGGAAACGGCCTGTTCGTACTGTAGGCGTTGCCCCCGATGTAAAAGTAGGGAATATGGTCACTGACCTCCACGGATTCCAGTACGTACCTGTTATCATCCGGGATATCCGAGCTTTCCGGATCCGCGAAGATTACAGCCCTGTCCGCACCGGCCTTGACAAGGATCTCGTTGATCTGGGCCAAAGGTAGATGTCTCCTTCCGACGTGTACATGTCCGTCAATCACTTCCATTTTATCGTCGCCTTTCTTCTGCCCTGTTGGGCGGCTCAGTAGTTCCGCTCTGACCCTAATGTTCCTCTGACCCACTGGACGTCACTTCTGATACCCTGTTAAAGCCTATCAGGCAGGACCATTTCTCTGTGATATATAGGTGGCGTATGCGGTATCCGACTCCGCAACTGTAACTGACATAACTTCGGCACTGGACCCAGTGAGAACCAGTTCCGCACGCCCGAATATATATTCAGCAATTGATTCCGATGATGGGCTTTTCTCCCTGAAGGGTTCCAGTGTATTCAGATCGGAGTGATCCAGGTCCTTCAGGATCCGGGAAAGGATTCCCTTCAAGTCCGAAAAGTCTATCAGCATACCGGCATCACCCAGATCATTACCGCCCACTGTCAGCTCCACCCTGAAGTTATGACCGTGCATATTTTCGCACTTACCGCCGCTTCCCATCAGCCTGTGCGCAGCCGAAAATACTCCTTTGACAACCAGGTTGTACTTCACTGGAGTCCCCCATTATTACCATTGATCATGTGTAGATTATACCGCGTTTTCAGGCTGGCGAGCCACCGGTTCCGTTCCCTTTTGAAAGCTTCCCCTTGCAGGGTCTCCTTTATTGTATCCCAGACGGCAAAAAGAGAACCCTCTCCCCATCTATCAGGATCTTTCCTGTAGGCATCTTCAATATCAGAGGGGAGAATGTTCACAAAGAACCGGATCCGGCTTTCGGTATACAGAGAAGCCGTGAGCGCGCGAGTCAGTCGCCGTTTTATGTCTGCAGGTTCCGCACCCCATTCCTCAGTTTTGCTTCTGAAGGCGCTGTCGCCGCCAAAAGTCATCATGTAGCCCCTGAATGCCCCTTCCGCCTGGGTCTTGGATATGCTGAACCCGCCCACCTCACCGATCTCCTCCAGGATCAACAAGCGGTTCAGGAACGGCTCAATCAAGTCATCGATACTATCGGCCTCCCTCTGTGGATGTTCCAACAGCCCAAATTCATGCTCGATCATGAGATCGCTCAACAGTACCGGATTGCCATTTATAGTAGCCACTATCCTGTCAACCTCCGTCCATTCGGGAAACGGCATGTGCACGGCCTTTACGGGGGCAGCGAAAAAAATAACCGCTGACAGTAGAACCGGTATCACAATGACAAGGGAAGCCGTCAGGCTGCTAGTTGAGCGTTTATGAGTATCCATAATAGTGAAAGTTTATTCCATAGTGCTCAGAACTGTCAATCAACCACATCATAAAATCCTTTTGTCGTATGTGTCATTTTTTGATGATTGGATTGACATAGCATGGTACTTCCTGCTATTTTCCAACACGTTATGAAACTTATCTGCCCACTCTGCGCAAAGGAATATACCTTCGATACAGACAAGATCCCCGAACAGGGGTTCCGCATCCAGTGCAGCGGCTGTCAGACAAAGGTCTCTGTAAACCTGCCGGATGGGTGGAAGAACTACAAACTTATGGAAGAAACCGCCGCCCAGGCCCAACCTGCTGCTAAACCTTCCGACGATGACAAGTTCATCCTTCTGGCCGATGACACCGAGTTTTTCAGGGCTCTGATGTCCGATCTTCTCATAAATCACGGTTTCAAAGTTAAAACAGCCGCAGACGGACAGGAAGCGCTGGAAATGTACGAAGCCTCTCCGGAATCGTTCCAGCTCATACTCCTGGACCTCCAGATGCCGCGCCTTTCGGGATTCGGTGTCCTTGAGTATCTGTCCAAATCGGGTGAATCCTTCCCGCCTGTCGTTGTCATGACCGGTGTCCACGACAGCCACGACGACATACAGATAGTAAAAAATATGGGAGCCTCAGGCTTCCTGGATAAAAGTCTCGACCCATCTGTAGCCTTCGAACGCATCCAGCGGATCCTGGAGGAGGGTTCAGGTACCGGGCCTGATAGATAGTTTCTGATCCTGGTAAACCCCTATCGTTCAAGGTTCAACGTTTAACGTTCAACGTCATTTTCCAAACCCGCTGATCAAAGCGCACATAACAATTCCTGTACTAAAATACATCTATATACAAGTTCGCTCACGCTCAGATTATCTATCCGACAACTCACGTCTACCTTCTATCTATATCTGGTGGGGTTTTGGTAAACGTTGAACGTTGAACTTTGAACGTTGAACTGCTCTTAGAAGGCGTGTCCGATAGAAACGTGTATCCTGGACTTCTCCTCCTCCTCAGTAGCAGGATTGAGTTTATACCCGTAATCCAGGCTGAGAGGTCCGATGGGGGACGACCACCTTAACCCAAGTCCCGCTGAAACCCTCAGGGTTGTGTCATTATAGGGCGCCTGGTCGAGCCAAAGGCTTCCCGTATCCAGGAAAACTACACCTTTTATGGAACGATACATGGGACGGCGCAACTCCGTATTGAAGTTGATCATGTAATTGCCGCCTATGGGTTCACCGGTTGAATCTTTCGGACCGAGGTCGTCAAGGGAGTATCCTCTCACGGAGTTCAGCCCTCCCATGAAAAAGCGTTTACTGATGATGACCTCATCGCTATCGCCATAGCTTTTGACGACACCGAGGCGTAAAATCGCCGCAACGATCATATTATCCCCAATAGACAGATACCTTCGCGAACCTGCTTCCACTTTATAGAATTGCGCTTTTGAGACCAGGGCTTTTGATGCTATCTCCAGCCTGATGTTGGAAAGCACCCCCCTGGTAGGCTCGAAAAAATCGTCGCGACTATCGTGGATGATCTCCGGGATAATAGCTCCCACATCGGTCTGCCCCTCGTCTTCCGAGGACAACTGAGCGCCGGGGGAAACATCACTCAGCTCCAGGCTCTCGAAACTGTACTGCAGTCTGGCCGTAGTATTTTTCGAGACCTCTTTTTTCAAATTGATCGATACTGCTTCTGTATCGCGGGTGAAACTCTCCCTCACCTCCAGAAGGTTGTTTAGGGATACGGAAAACTCAATATTTCTGCCCAAAAACCACGGCTGATGGTATGTGATCGATTCAAGATTCTCCCTGCTGCTCCCTTTGAGCCTCAGTTTAAGCGATCTGGCCATGTCGGAAACGTTTCTGTTGGTCAATGAGACCTCACCCCTGAGAAGATCTTCGTTTCCATATCCCACTTTGAGCCCTATAACATAGCGTTTACGTTCCTTCACCTTTACTATGAGATCCTTCACCTGCGATTCCACTTCAGGCTCAGCGAGCCTTATCTCTACAGAACTAAACACTCCCAGCTTGTATATTCGCTCCTGAGCCTCCAGGATCTTCGCCAGGGTCAAGGTCTCGCCCCTGTCAAGATCAATGGCTAACCTGATGATCTTGGTGTTTACCTCACTGTTTCCGATTATTACAACTGAACCCAGGCGTACCAGCGGACCCTCGCTGAGATCCACCACAATATCGACCCTGCGGCTGCTACTCACCAGAGGTTCGTTGACCGCGACCGAACCATACAGGTAAGCATCTCGCGAAAACCTGTCAAGGAGTGCCTCCCTTCCTCTGACCAGGTTCTCTGGAACAAACGGATCGCCGACATTTAGTCCCATAATATCCCTGACCTCGTCTTCAGGATATATGCCTCCATTGATCCTTATACTGCCGATTTTGGTCTGGATCCCCTCATTTACTGTTATCCTGACGGGCACCCTCCTTTCGCCATCCGAAGGCAGGAAGTTGAGCGGCTCAAGGCTGACATCAGCAGACAGATAGCCACGCTTCCTGTATATGCCTTCAAGATTTTTGATTCCAGCTTCCAGCCCGGACCTGACAAAGGATTCACCCGTTAAGATCCCAAGGGCGTTTCCAATATCCTGGGCTTCAAACGCCTCAACACCCGTTACTGATATCTCGCCCACCTTCGAGAACCAACCTTCATCGATGGAAAGTGTGAGATTAACATCACCTGCCTCATCACCCTCATTGCTCCACTCCATAGATACGAAGGGATAGCCGAAATCAAGGAAATAATCGCGTATCCTCGCGGCGGAGACCTCCATGGCAGCCTTCCGGGTTTTCTCATCCATAAAGGCCTCCCGCACCCACTTATTCAGTTTTTTCGTCTTGTGGTCGCCTCTTGTTCTGACGTTGAGCAGGTAATGAGGGCCTGTATCTACAGAAACTGTTACGGCTACTCCAACCTCCTCACCCGGGATACGCTTCATGGAATAATCGACCTCGGCAAAGTAGTAGCCCTTCTTTTCCAGATATCGGGATATCTTCTCCTTATCCCGGTCTGATCGTCGTCCGTCGAACTTTCCGCCGAGCCTTGTCGACAGGAGATTGAGAAACCGAAACCGCGAAATTTTCATATTTCCCTGCAGAAGAATTTCCCTGACTCGTGATTGTGGTCCTTCAATAATCTGGAAAACGAGATTGATCCTGAGCAGCTCATCCGCCTCAGTGCGGTAGGCGATCTGAGCTTGTGTAAATCCCCTGTACGCATAATAATCCTCGATCAGCTTTCTATTCTTCTCAAGGTCTTCTAAATTGACCTCTTCGTCACGCCTCAGAAGGATCTTCCTGATCAGATCACCATTGGATAAACTGAGATTTCCCTCAAAGCGAACCTGTCCAAGCCATCTTTTGTGCTGCAGGCGGAACAGGATCTTTACGCCACCTTGAACTTGCCTTGCAAAAACAGAAACACTCTCAAAACGGCCGCTTCTGTATAGATTGACAACACTCTCATTTACCCTGGCCGGCACGAGGGGATCTCCTATGGACATGGAAAGGAGTGCATAAAATTCATCCTTTGAGATCTCGGCACCTTCAAAATCGAGGGTTACTATGGGCACTCCGGAGAGATCAAGAAGAGGTTTCATCACCTCAGCCCAGAGCGTACCTACACCAATGGCGAGATATATGACTATAGAAAAGAGAAGGATCCTTCTCATTACGGAATCTCGAATTGGAAATCCAGGTCCAGACCGAACCGGGCTTCACTAGTTTGCTCGCCTATAAGGGAAATGATATCGGAAACCCTGTATCTTAGCAGTACTTCCTGACCCTCCCCCGCTATAACGGGAGTCGTCATTGTGAGGGACAGCCTGTCGCTCAGCTTCTTGTCCATCTGGATCCTCGGCTGCCGCACGCCTGTTGATGAAACAGCTGTTGGGTCTATTACAAAGCGGTCAAAACCAACGATCCTCTCCACTTCGCTCTCAAATTTACCCCTGAGTTCTTTTGTGAGAAGAAGCGTTGCTTCCACAGCGGTCACGTTGCTACTGGCTCCAAACGCCTCCTCTCCCACCACACCCCATGTCAGAAGGGAGATTATGTCCATCTGGTTGAGGCTCGGGCTGGAGTACAGCTCCAGTTTGAACTTGGACGGAATACCTGTTGCGACAAGTTCCACGACATAATCTCTGACCACACCATCTCGATCAAATCCGGGCACGTTGGTCTTGGCCGTAAAATCGAAATTAGGCTCGATCTTTTGTGGATTGAAAAAACCCACAGACCCCTGGGTAACATCGAAGTTATGACTGCGGTAGATAATCACCCCGTTGTTCATCTCGAGACGCCCGGCCATTACCGGCCTTGCCGCAGTTCCATAAAGACGCAGAGCACCTGTTGCCTCACCTCGAAGAAGCTTGATATCTACATCAAGGGGGTTTACCATTTCCATCTCAATATCCAGGGATAGCCAGCTTCCCTTACCCTCCTGGATCCGTTCTTCATCGGTGGTAAACACGTTCTTGTCTCTTAAGAGAGCCAGGAGATTGTCTATATCTATCTCACGCTGAAAAGTACCCTCGTCCATCCTTATTCGTCCTCTGAGATCTCCCCGCCCCTCTGCAAACCTGAAGGCGAGTTCTGTTCTGATCGTGGAGCTCAGACCTTCCGGGAAATTAACGAGTACTGAATCTGCCCTGACAGTGACACGTCCCTGAATCGGCTTTAAACCCTCGAAGACTAAGTCACCATCCATCTCGATACTGCCTTCCTCTGAAACTCCCCTTATCATGCCAACTCTCATCCTGTTTTTGAGAATATCGATACGTCCGGCAAGATTGCTTATCTTCTGTGGAAACGGCAGATGCGCTACGCAGGAAGCCTCATAAAGATCCAGGTAACCGGAGACTTCGGGATCGTCCAGCGGACCTGAGATCTTGAGTTGGAGTCCGACTCTGCCCAGGAAGGTATCAAAGGTGGGTTCAAGGTACCGGAAACCGTCAATGTCAACCTCGCCTTCCACGCTACCTTCGATAATCCCCGGAGGCCCTATTCTTAGCGATCCACTCAACTCGGACTCACCGGACATTAAATGCAATCTGGTGAAAGTGATGCCTCTCTCGGAAAAGTAATTGAAGGGCGTTTCTTCAATGGTATCGAATTTAAGCCCCTTTATATCCAGGTGCGCGGCCAGGATCATTCCCTCCACCATTGTTTTATTGATATCGGTGAGTATCCCCTGGGCCCTGGCATCCACGGTCATCTGCCCTGAAAAGTCCGCAGGGATCTTAAGTCCGAGAAAATTGTTCAGGTCTTCCCTGTAAACATTTCTGCTCGATCGGATCGTGCCGGAGAACGGAAATTCGTCACCGAGCTTCACTTCGACTTCAGCCTGGAAAAGGTCCTCCAGCAGATTTCCCTCAGCGAAAAGGTCCCTCCCGTTTATGGCAAAGGAAAGATCTCCTCCCCTCCATGACCCTCCATCGTAGAATATGAGATCCCATTCAAGGGACCCTGAGGCTTTGATATCCTTTCCATCTATACCACCTGAGCTGACGGCTTTGATAAATACCCCGCCCGACAGGGGAACCTTGAGCTTTTCCAGGGCACGGATGTCCTCCAGGGGTACTGGTCCATCTGAGATTATCTCAAACCGGTAGCGTCCATCTTTTATTGTTCCCCTGCCCCTGACAAGCACATCGCTTTTAACTACGTCCAGTTGATTGAATGTAAGATCGCCACCTTCGTATTTTGCCGAAACCCTGATTTCCTGGAACTCCTCGTCAAAAATATACCCATCGCGGGCTATGGCATCTCCTGAGACGATCCAGTTCCTGTCAGTTCCGGAGATCTCCACCTGCATGGTTATCCTGCCGGCTGCATCCATCTGTGTTCCTGCAGCAGTAAAGAAATCCTGGAGATCGCTGCCGGAAGTACCGACTACCCACCATCCCCTGTCTCTCTTTCTATTCCAGGGCATAAAACCCTGAAGGGCTACGCTGGAAGAACCGATCTTCAATGAGGCAAGGGGAATGCTTATACCCTTTTTGTCCAGTTCAATTTTCGCAGTCAGGAGATCGGTGCTGTAATCCAGTACGCGTGCCTCTCTCCATGTTAAATCCATGGTGCCAGAGGGCAGATTCCAGTCTCCGCCCAAACTCCCCTTGATATCAAGTTCTCCGGACAGCCCCTCCACCGATAATATGTCCTGCCAGCCGAACACGTCAGGTTCCGTCATCTCGAATGTCAGGTCAATGCCCTCCCTGGCCAATTGTCCCGAAGCTTCAAGCATGAGCCCCCTTGAGCTTGCGCTCATGGTCTGTATCGTGATCACTCTTTCCCTCATCGAACCGATCACTGAAAAATCGAAGATTCGTTCGATTTCCTCACTAAGAGGGACCCTGGCCTTCCCGGTCAGCTCCAGGTCCATCAAGCCGCCTTCCCTGGTGGGTGATAAAAAACCGGACAGGGTGCATCTCGCAGTAATAGAGCCCCTGAGCAGGTTGGATCTCGCCTGGATCTCTCCAAGGATCGAACTGACAGGATATTCGAGGACGTCAAGGCTGGCGGTAAAAGGCAGACCTCTAATGAAGCTGATCTCCATATCCCCGACCAGGGGTTGATCCTGATAATTGACGACCACATTTTTCAAGCTACCCCTTGTCGCGTCAATTGTGATGTCGGCAGAGATTTTCCCCAGATCTCTTCCTGCAAGAGCCACGTTCACACCAGACAGGCCACCCGTGAAAAACGGTTCCTTAAGGCTGCCGGAAACGCTACCTGTCATCTTTATAATCCCGCGACCGCCACCCAGCAGCCAGGGGAATTTTGACAGGTCTGCTTCCAGGTCAAGGGAACCTGTGAGTTCGCCACCTTTTATCGGCATTTTGCCCGATAGCACTATATCAAGTGGACCACTGCTGAGATTGAAATTCGAAACTACCAGTGCATTTGGGGAAAGGGAAAAGGATGAGTGAAACCTGTCGATTTCAACCCGCCTTCCCTCCGGAAAGGCGGCCCAGGCAAGCTCCCCCTCTTGTGAGCTTACGGTAATATTCCTGAGATCGGGAGGATCAAAACGCCCCCTTTTTATATTGATCAACACACTTTTCAGCTCGAACTCGATCCCGGCCTGCATATCCGTATAGGTTAGTCCTACATCCATCAGGGTAACGTTCCCTACTGCTATGCCAAGGGGAATCGCTGACGCGCTGCCGGGTTTTTTCTCCCGTTCCCAGAAGGGGAAGAGGGGTTCAACCGAATAGCGACCTTCAAGGTTTTTAACGACAACCAGATCCAGACCTTCCAGACGGATGTTCTTTATGGCCAGAACACCTCTCAATGGAGCAAATGGATCCAGGGTAACAATCAGTCGCCTGGCGTTTATTATTTTGTCGGTCTCACCCCGAATATCGCGTAAAACAACATCTTCCAGGGCGATCTCTGTAAGGAAAGTATTCCGATCGAAAGAGCCAATATCCAGGCTGACTCCAAGCTGGTTCCGAGCCATCCCCTTGAGGGAGTTTAAGATCACCTCGTCCAGCCACGCACTTTTGAGCAGAACTACGGTTACTGTAAAACCGGCTGCAACTAGTAGGATAAAGAAAGCAATTATTCGGCGTTTCAACCTGTTTGACCTCTATTATCCGGTTTGTGATGAACGGTGGAAAATCATGCTGCTGAGATTAACAGATTTCTAATAACCCCGTTAATTTTTACTGTCACCCATACCAAGGCCAATGTGCTTCATAATTTTCTGAATATCTTCCCAGACGTCCGCTTTCCTGCTTGGATTGCGCAGGAGATAAGAGGGATGGTAAGTGGGCATAAGCGGTATACCGTTAAGGTCGTGGAAATGGCCTCTGAGCATGGATATCCGAATATCTGTTTCAAGTAGTGTCTGTGCCGCAAAGCTGCCCAGAGCGCATATTACCCTGGGTGAGATTATTTCTATCTGACTTTCCAGAAAAGGCTTGCAGGTGGTCACTTCAACAGGGAGAGGATTCCTGTTCCGGGGCGGCCTGCACTTTATAACGTTGCAGATATAAACTTCATCCCTGGCAAGACCCATAGCAATAATGATCTTTGTCAGCAGTTGACCCGCCTTTCCAACAAATGGTTCTCCCTGGATATCCTCATCTCTCCCGGGCGCCTCACCAACAAATAAGATGTCAGCCTCGGGATTTCCAGTTCCAAATACAAGCGTACTCCTCGTATCGCCTAACTGACATCGGTGACAATCACCGATGAACTCTCTCAGGTCCTCCAGTATTTTAAATTGTTCCACTTCATCCCCTGGTGGGACAGGAACCTGCTCGGTTTGATAGCCTGGAAGATATTGAATACCGATAGTACTCAGGTACAACTTATAAAGATCATCCATTTTTTGCCGCTGCCCGCCAGAGGCTGGAAGTGTGGTCAAGTATCCGTTGAGCAAGCTCGAGCTTGCTCATCAGCGGAAAACGCTCCACATAGCCCTCTTTCCCCAAGAGGGTGGCACGATTTTCATCCTTTTCAAAACCGGAGTCATGCTCCGTGATATTGTTGGCAACAATCAGGTCCAGGTCTTTTGACAATAGCTTCTTCCTGGCGTTATCCTCCAGACGCTCCGATTCCGCTGCAAATCCAATGTAAAGTCTGTTTCCCTTTACTGCCGCCAGTTCCTTGAGAATATCCGGGTTAGATTCCATTTCGAGAGTAATCTTCTTTTTCCCGTCCTTCTTCATCTTCTGGGCACTCTTTTTAACCGGCCGGTAATCTGCAACTGCCGCGGTCATGATCAGCCATTGGCTGGCTTCGATATGTTCTCTGGCTGCAGCCATCATCTCTTCTGCGGTCCCGACGCGAATCATTTCGATGCCGACTGGATCCTCCAGAGACGTGGGGCCGGATATGAGTGTTACATGAGCACCCCTTCCACGGGCTGCTTCAGCTATAGCGTACCCCATTTTACCGCTTGATGGATTACTTATGAAACGCACGGGATCTATTGCTTCCCTTGTCGGCCCTGCTGTAACCAGAACTCTTAGGCCGTTCAAGTCGCCTGCCTCGGCAAGAAGTTCCTGTACAGCTTCGATGATAATATTGAGCTCGGCCAGTCTTCCCTTCCCTTCATCACCGCATGCCAGTTCCCCCTCTCCGGGAGTGATGATCTTAACACCTCTCTCTTCAAGGGTACGGATGTTATTCTGAACTGTTGGGTGAAACCACATATTTGTATTCATGGCAGGCGCTACTGCCGTGGGACATCTTGTAACCAGGGAAATAGTTGTGAGCAGGTCGTCGGCGATACCGCAGGCGGCCTTGGCCAGATAGTTCGCCGTTGCAGGGGCAACGATGAAGAGATCTGCCCACTTCGCTCTGTCGATGTGCCCGATCGTGCGCTCATCGGAAAGAGAGAACATATCCAGGCCTACCGGATTACGGCTCAGGCTTTCCATGGTCAGGGGAGTGATGAAGCGGGTCGCGCTCTCGGTCATTACTACTGATACTTCGGCACCCCTTCTTATAAACTCCCTCACAAGCTCGGCGCTTTTATAGACCGCGATGCCACCGGTTACACCGAGTAGTATCTTTCTTCCTGAGAATATTGCTTTATCACTCATTTGTTGGCCTGCCGATTGTCCAATTTTCGGTGTTCAACGTTCAACGTTCAATGTTCCACGTTAATACCGAAACAATATAAACAATACTTCAACAGATTAGGCAAATTTCGATCAATTATAAAACTATTAATTCTGGATGTAAAATCAAATACTTAACACTAATTACAGAATAATTAACTTTAAATATGGGGCTGTCCTAGATAACTAGCCCATATGTTCTTTAACTAGTTGTTTTAAAATAACTAATTGAGCTTTTGGGTCTGGAGTGTTAAAACGCCACTCACAT
>SDBU01000299.1_pt1 | contig 70978 bp, 62 predicted proteins | sample 2277071 | NCBI WGS metagenome assembly SDBU01 (sample SAMN10397929, study PRJNA504765) | marine sediment metagenome | isolation source: marine sediment core GS08_GC12, 126 cmbsf | place: Arctic Ocean: Gakkel Ridge, Loki's castle | collected 2008 | reverse complement strand
CCACAAATTATCGAGGTTTTAGCATCACCCTCGACTTTCTTTTGACCGACAAACTCGACATGCAGCAAAACTACGTGCAGTCGATCACATTGGACGATGGCTTCGGTCCCTTCCGGACATTCAAGCAATACGAGCTCGAATTCATCTACTCTTGGTAATTTTACTTGTTATTAGGACGTATTTTAGGTGATTTATATCTCGATTTCTCTTATAGTGTCCTCCTAAAACCAACTAGGTGTTCACTTGACTATTAGATGTCAAAACTTAGAGAGCCTTTTACATTTTGTCGATCAATTATCAGGCCCAAAGATTGGATTTTGGGGTGATGAACATTTTATCTTTATAGGTGAAGAACCACCCCACTCCTATCAGCTAGACGACGTGATACATTTAGACGATGTGGTTTCTTGCCTCACACTATTACGTGAAGATTCCAAGAAATTCGAGCTGGCGGCAAAAATTGCTTCCCAAGTCGAGATTTTGACTGATTCTGCTGAAAAAGCCCTAGCAAAGAGAAATTTTTTCACAAGGACATTCGCAGCGATCAGGCGAGCATTTAGAAATTTATTTATTAACCATGAAAGAGCTTTAGACTCTCTCCTCAATCGTATTGAAGAGAAGAAACATTTAGGGGGATCTAGAGAGAAGGCTCAAGAGCCCAGAGTCCGGAAACTAAAGCCGATAACTTTGGAGAAACTCGAGGAAGAATTCCGAATGGAAAGTATTAAAAAAACAGATAGTTTTTCAGGAGAAGATGTAGCTCCCCTCCATAGGATAAAAAAGCCTTCTGTTCATTTTTGTGTAGAAGCACGGGTCATAGTGTTCGATGGAGAAAAGGCAGCAGAAAAAAAAGAGGGGCTTAAGAGGGACTATTTCCAGGATATGGATCTCATTCTGAAGATTAGTGAGGAGAATAAAGCTGCAAAAAGGAAGAGAGAAAAAGGGCCCGCGAGGCAATACGTCGAGAAGATGCATGCCGTTTTCCATGGGGTGTCATATCGTTCAATCGATCTTCATAGAAAAATTCGCTGAAAAAACCCTAACCAATTCTTTCACAGTTGACACTTAAAAAGTGCCTTCAAGCACTGCAGTGATACCCCGAGTATTTTCTGTAGAGTTTTTTCTCTTTGCAAATCTTTTTTCCTATGGCATTTTCACTCTTTTGAGAACTGAATATGCGTGATCTTTCCCTTTTCAGGTTTGTGGAAATTAACGGTGATCACTTCGAAGCTCTTCCTTGAGAAAATGGCCTGGAAGGAGAGGGTCTGCTTTTCAGGGACCGGCTTCTTCTTAGGAAGATAGAAGCAGGGAATCATATCCTCTTCCACGAAGCGTTTCCCATGAGAGACGAGGGCTTCGAATTTTTGCGGGGAGTCGATTCTGTGGATCGAATAGAAGACCTTTTCAAACCAGGGAAAACGGCGTGTTTTGTACTGGGGAACAAGGATATTGAGATTGGGAAGGTAGGTGCAGAGAAGCCAAGCTCTAATGAATGAGCCATGCTCAATCATTAGGAGTGGTTTTTTTGCCTTTTTCACCATTTCAAGGCCTTCTGCTTTGATCGGGATGATTTTACTTAAGAATTTACGTGCTGTGTAGGAAAGGAAGAAACTCGAGAGGCGGACGATCATGAAGAGGGAAAAAAGAATGGTGATTCCTCCAATGATCGCAAAGCTCCCTGCGGCTGTAAAGCCAAGAATCTCATTGAAGAGGAAGATGGCAAGCGATGCGAAGAGAACGCCAACGAAGCTTAAGAAATTCGCCGCTGCAATCACATGCCCCCGGTCACTTTCTGGGCTATAAAGCTGAATGAAGGTGTCGATAGGAACAACAAAATTCCCACCAGCCAGTCCAAGGAGAAAGAGGGCAATAACGGATAGAATAAGGTTGCCTGCAGAAAAGCTCAGTAGAAAAAGAAAGCAGGCGATCAACACTTCAGCAATGCAAGCGAGCCCGAGCTCGACGCGGCGGCGTGAGGCTCTACCGGCGAGGGCAGCTCCTAACGCAATTCCTAAAGCGGAAGCGAGAAAGAGATAGCCTCCCGCTAGTTCACTTAAGCCTAGCGATTGCATGGCAAATGGGATGATATTGAGTTGGGTAAAGGCGCCCATGAAGAGAAAATAGGCAGATCCGACAATGGCCAAAAGGAGGTGGCTTTGTTTGTGGCATTTTCTTAGTGTTTGAGCAATTTGCTGGATAAAGAAGAAGTTGATCTTTTTCTTTGTTCCTACAGGAGGAGTGTACTTGATCCCAAAGCTGCTGATGAAACCGATGATTGCGACTACAAGACAGAAGATGCCGACGAGGATGAAGTTGTAATCGGTGATTTCGGTCAAAAATGGGGCGAGAAAGGTTCCAATGATAATCGCTAAATAGGTGAACGAAGTGATGAGTCCATTGGCTTTAGAGACTTTGGTTTTAGAGACGAGCTCCGGGATGATCCCATATTTAGAGGGACCAAACATCGCACTTTGCATCGAGAGAAGGAAGAGGAGAGCATAGGTACCCCATTTTAGATGGAGGCCAAAAGCGAGGATGGCGAAGAGCATGATGACAATTTCAGCTGCCTTGATAATGATGACGAGTCGGCTCTTACTGTAGCGATCAGCGAGGATCCCAGCCATTGAAGAAAAAAGGAGGAAGGGAATCACGAAGAGGGCACCCGCTGCTGACAAGATGTAGTTGGCGTTTTCTGCCCCTTCGAGCTTGATGAGGAAGAAGACAACGGTGAATTTGTAGATATTGTCATTGAGTGCACCCAAGAACTGGGCAGAGTTCATAAAATTGATGGAATGCTTCTGTGGGTTGGAAAATCCGGGAAGCTTGGATAAAAAGCGCTCAATTGTGGACAATTGGCGGTGGAAAAATTTCATCATGAGATTGATCATACCAAATAAATGACAAAACCTGAAATACCAATTCTCTATAGAGGGAATCGCCTAGAGGATTTGATTGAAGCGCTCAAGGCCCATCTTTACCCTGAGGGGAGTCGTCCCTTTGAAAGGCGGCTCATCATCGTCCCTCACCTTGGCCTTAAAAGCTTCATTGTCCATCGTTTAGCAAAGGATCCCGATCTTCAAGTGGCAGCGGGTCTAGAGGTTACTAATCTTCCTCAAGGCTATGCAAAAATCACTAAGGGCGTGCTTCCTTCAAGTTTGGAGCTCTCTTTCTATATCCAGCACCTCCTCCTTCCTATGATCGATCAGGTGCCAGAATTATCGAGTTATTTTGGAAGTGGAGCTAAAGAGAAACGGATCGGTCCCTTTTGCGATCAGCTCGCGCAGTCGTTTCTTAATTATGGCATCTATGGGCATCGTCCCCTGCCTTCTTGGCAAGATACCCTCTATGGGGAAGTGGAGAAGAAGTGGACACTGCCTCGAAATGCAAAAAGTGGACACTACAAGGGGCAGATCCACCTGTTTGGATTTTCTTTTCTTCCTGAAAGCTATTTTCAGTTTTTTGAAAAGCTGGGAGCGCATTTTTATTTTTTCTCTCCATGCCAGATTTTCTGGGGAGACTACTATTCTCCAAATGAAAAAAGCCTCCTAAAAAAAGAGATGTCTAGAGAAATCGCAGAGGAATTTACGATGAGTTTCTCCGGACAAAATCCCCTTCTTGCTAACTGGGGTCGAGTGGGACGGAAGCAGTTCACAGCGATCGAGGCGTCTTCTCTTGATTGCAACGAGCTATATGAGAGTGTAGGGGATGAGACCGCTCTTGCTGGTGTTCAGCAGGACATCCTCGAGGGTGTCGAACAGATGCGAAAGAATGACGGTAGTATTACCTGCTTTTCCAGTTCGAGCCCCTTTCGAGAAGTGGAGATCCTCAAAGACCATCTTTTGGGGTTGTTCGAAGAGGGCATTGCTCCAAGTGATGTGGCGGTCTTTGCTCCCGACATTGCCCTCTATGCCCCATATATCAAGGCGGTGTTTGGAAGCTCTGAGAATCCCATCCCCTTTTCGATTTCCGATCTCGAGCTTGGCAAAGAGGATGAAGTGGCTAAAGCTTTCGGCATTTTGATGGCCCTTCCCAAAATGCGCTTTGATCGAGCAGCTGTTCTCCACCTTTTCTCGAGTTCTCCTTTTAGGAGCAAGTTCAAGCTGACCAAACAGAGCCTTTCCCTTTATCGGAAATGGATTGAAAAGATGCAGATCCGCTGGGGTTACACGAAAGAGCAGAGATATCTTTTTTATACCCAGGATGCTGAAGAAAACCAACTCTTTGCCAATCCCAATGAGGGGACATGGGAGGGGGGAATGCAAAGACTCGTATCGGCCCTCGCTTATCCTACGAAAGATCAAATGCAATGGACAGAGGTCGAGGAGCTCAATCGCCTCTATACTCTCATCGATTCTCTAGCAGGTGATCTCTCCCCCCTTATCGATGGAACAAAGTGGACCTTCTCCACCTGGCTTCGTTATTTTGCCTGTTTGATGGAGAGCTATCTCATTTTCGATCCAGCACATGACCTCTACAAAGGCTTGCAAGAACTCGCTGCAGCACTCGATCCACTCGATGATAGGGAGATTCCTTACTCAGCTGTAGAAAGGAGCTGGCAGCGTCTCTTGGCAAAAAAAAGCGCATCTCACAGTGCCCCTCACTTGCAAGCGGTCTCTTTTTCTGCCCTTTCAGAGGGAGCAATTCAACCGAGGAAGGTGATTGCCCTACTCGGGATGCGAGAGGATGCTTTCCCTGTAAATGAGAACCACAGTTCTCTATTTCTAGGAGCGCTCGATTACTTGCCCAAAAGAGGAGAGAGCGATAGGTATCTCTTTCTGCAGGCCCTTCTCTCTTCAAGAGAGAAGCTCTTTTTAAGTTATGTGCGCGATGCGAGTGACAAACTGGGTCCCGCAATCCCAGTAGAGCAGCTCCTCGCCTATTTTTCAGGGGTAGAGGTGACGCACCATCCGGCTTACCCTCATGACCCAGACTACTTTTCTTCGGGGCATACTAGCTATAGTAACCATCACTTTGAGGTAGCGACGCAGATCGAGAAAAAAGAAAGAAGAGATCCTCTCATCTCAGATTTTTACACTCATCGTCCTCTTGAGCAGCCTTTATTGGAAGACCCACTGACCATTGAGATCCATAAGCTTTTCCAGTTTGCCCGACATCCTTTGCGCTACTACTTAAATCATGAGCTGGGGATCCGACCGGAAGGGGGAGCTGAGAGCGATAAGGCCGAATATCTCTTGGGCTCTTTGCAGAAGTACCACCTAGTGAGAGAAGGCGTGAAGCGTCCTCTCGATGAGGTTCTTAACGAGGCTGAGCAAAATGGGGAGCTCCCCGTCCATCTCTGCAATGCTTTGGCCCGTGAACAAATCGCAAAAGAAGTAGAGGTCTGGCGAGAAGCGCTTCTTAACTTTGCTCTTGCCCCGGAAGAGATCGAAAGAATCCCTGTAGATCTCGCGTTCACTCTTGATAATGGGCAAGAGATCCGTCTTGTCGGCCGACTAAACAATGTGACGCCGAAAGGGGTTCTCGTGAAGGGAACCGGAAAACTCGAAGACCAGATCCGTTTTTGGCCTCACCTGCTCATTGCAAACGAAATGGACTTGGGGCCCCTTCTTTTTATTGATAGTGGGGAGCGTCTTGAGGGGGGAGCCTGCTCTTTCTCGGATTACCTCTCTTACTTTTGCCTCGCGAAAAAACGCCCCTCTCCTCTTTTGCCGGCATTTGCAAAGGCCCTTCTCGAAGGGGAGTCAAGTGATTTAGAAAAGGCGATCAAGAAAATTGGAGGGGCACCAGACGAGATCTTTTCTTATCTCTTTTTCCGAGATCCTCCTCCACGGGCCGATGTCCTTCACCAGACGTGGAGCACTTATCTGCAAACTCTTTTTGGAGGTCTTTGTGCGAGCGTTTGATATTCTCGATCCCGATCTCGATATTTTTAAGAGCTATTTTCTCGAGGCCTCAGCAGGTACTGGAAAAACCTTTGCAATCGAGCACCTTGTCATCCGCCTTCTTCTCGAAAGTGAGGAGCCGATCCAAATCCAAGAAATTCTGGCCGTGACGTTCACAAGAGAAGCGGCGCACGAGATGAGAACCCGTATCCGAGCAAAACTCGAAGAGGTCCAAAAAAATAAGAAACACAGCTCTCGAGTGGAAGAGGCTTTGCTTGCTTTTGATGAGATCCAAGTCTTCACTATCCACGGCTTTTGTCATAGGATGCTCTCCGAGTTCGCCTTTGAGGCGGGAGCTCCTATCCAGGGGGGGGGGTCAGAGCATTCTCAGCCGTTAAATGAGATGAGAGGGGTCGTCGAAGATTTTTTTCGAACTGGCGATCCCAAATTCGCCTCAGACGTATCGGCTCTTCTTAAAAGAAATCGGTACGATCTCAATAAGCTCATCGACACAATCATCAAAGTGATGCTAGAAGACCCTTCTCCAAAAGAGATTCCGGAGGTGGGCGCCTTGCCGCTTGTTGACGAGGAACCTCTTCGGGAAGACTTCCTCCAGCTCGCCCCTCGGTATAAGCGCCTCAAGATAGAGGACTATGCCCACCAGGTAGAGGGCCTCATCAAATTTCTGCAGGTCAAAGACCTTCCTCTTTTGCTTGAAGAGAAAGAGTGGTTTTTTGAGAAGATGCACAAAGACAACGAGAAGATTAGGGCCGCACCCCTTGAAAACTTCTCCCTTCGCTATCCCACACTCATTCCCTCGCTCCAAGAAAACCTTGTTCCTTTCCTGCAGATTGTACGCGATCCCAATGAGCGACTCTTACGCATCGCTGCCGAATGCCGAGAAAGGTGGAAGGTCAAAGCCTCTCGCACCGATCAATTCACCTTCGATCAGATCTTGGCAACGATGCAGCGGGCCTCAGAGCATCCTTTCTTTGCCCAGAAAGTGAGAGAGAAGTACAAGGCGGTCATTGTCGATGAGTTTCAAGATACCGATCCGATTCAGTGGAGCATTTTTGCTTCGCTCTTTCTAGAGAGTCACCTCCTCTATCTCGTCGGAGATCCCAAGCAGTCGATCTATGGATTTCGAAGTGCCGATATCTACACCTACATGCGAGCTGCAGAGGCCATAGGAGAAGAAAAGAGAGCTTATCTAGACACTAATTTCCGCAGTAACCCCAAGCTGGTTGAGCAACTCAACCGTTTCTTCACAAAAGTTCCAGATTGGGTTGAGCTCCCCTCTCTCCCTGGGAGTTTAGCCTATCACCCGGTCAAAGCGGGTAGAGAGGACACCCCGATGGAAGAGTCCCCCTTCCACTGCTTTTTCGCTAGCGGAGAAAAAGGGAGGGAAAAAAGCTGGCCCACAAAAAAAATGGAGACGGAGACCCTTTTTCCCTATATCGCAAACGAAATGATCCGTCTTCACCTTGAAAGAAAAATTCCTTTTCGAGAGATGGCAGTTCTCGTGAAAGACCGCTTTCAAGCTCTGCGCCTCGAAGAGGTCTTGCGCCATGCAAGGCTCCCCTGTCTCATCAAGAGAACCCGACATGTCTCTGAGTCGCGCGGGTTTTATGCGATGGAGCTTTTCCTCATCGGTGTTAGGGACCCCAACCGCCAAGAGCTAGCCAATGCCATCTTGCAGCTTGGAGAAGCTAAAGAAGATATCTCTTTTTCTAACCTGCAAACGGTCTTTGAGGAGAATGGCTTTGCCTCTCTCATCGAGACGTTCCTAAAGAGCCATCTATTTTCAAACGACCCCACTCTCTACTCGGAGTTTCGTCAAATAACAGAGCTGCTCCTGCATAAGGAAGCAGAGACGATGGATTCCCTTCTCCAGACAATGGAAGAGTGGAAGGCGACCTCCATCGAAGAGGATGAAAGGCTCAAACTTTTCAAAGAAGAGGGAGAGGACAAGGCCATGATCATGACCACCTTTGGAAGCAAGGGGCTTGAATTCGACGTGGTCTTTTGTCTGGGGATTGCCTCTCGTTTTTTAAGAGAAACAGCGAGCGAGGAAAGAGACGCGGAAAAGATGCGCGAGCTCTACGTTGCACTGACCCGTGCGAGGGAAAAGGTCTATCTGCCTTGTCTTTTTCCCTTTGCACCGGAAGGGAACTCCCCCGTGGAGCTCTTCTTTGAGAAATGGAACTTAAGTGAGGAAGCACTTTTCCAAGAGCTCGAATCGATGGGGATGACCTGTTCCCGCATGCAAAAAACACCCCTCTTGCAACTTGAAAGAGCAGAAAAAAAGAACAGGAGTCTCATCCCTCCACCCAAGGCGCAGCTTGACTTCCCCCATGAGATCCTCACCTCTTTTTCCTCAATGGCAAAACAAAGCGGGACCACTTTTGTCAGTGAGAAATTTTACGCTCAGGATCTGACTCAAAAGACATTGCATACGATGCCCCTTGGCGCTGAGACGGGCAATGTAATCCATGCCCTTTTTGAAGCCCACTTTGAAAATCTGCACACATCCATCGATCAGCTGGTTTGCGAGCGTCTTGCCCAGACCCACCTCGTCGGCTACGAAGAGGTGGTTGTCGAGATGATGGAAGAGGTATTAAGAATGCCTCTCGTCGAAGAGTTTTCACTTGGAGCGCTCAAAGAGGGAGAGTACTGCCAAGAGATGGAGTTTCTCTTTCCTCAGGAAAATCGTCTCGTCAAGGGCTTTGCCGATTTGGTCTTCCAAAGAGAAGAAAAATTCTATATCGTCGATTGGAAGACCAACTGGCTTGGCTCTTCTGACGTCGACTACACCGAAGAGAAAATCACAGAGGCCATGCGTGAGCATGATTACTATCTGCAAGCAGAGCTCTACACCGAAGCGCTCCGCCGCTATGTAAAGCGCTTTTACAACGCCCCTTTTGAAGAACTTTTTGGTGGGGCCTATTACCTATTTATCCGAGGAAAAAAAGCAATTGGGATTTGCTAAGAAAAAACTCTTTGGCGTTGGGAAAAAGAGTCTCTTAAAGGCTCTCGTAGAGAAGGGCGTCTTCTTGCCCCTCGACCTTTTTTATGCAAAACAGCAAAAGGAGCACGCTCCTTTGCATGCTCTTCTCTTTGCGATGGCCCGAAAAGGACACCTCTGTGTGACGATCAAAAAAGGAGAGATCGCTCCTCCCCTTTCCGAGCTAGCGTCAGATCCTCAGTCGTTAAGTGCATTGCAAACCCTTTTACACGAGGTGCCAGAAGGGACCTATTCCCTTCCAAGGATGGCTGCATTGGAAGAATCCATAGCGCATGGGATCCTTCGCCTCCTGTCTTTTCCTTCCAAAGAGATTACTGCATCCCTTCACCCTGAAATGACAGAGGAGCAGGCGTTAGGGTTGCACAATGCTCTCACTAGTCCCTTCTCACTCATCACTGGCGGGCCTGGTACGGGGAAGACCTACACCGCAAAGCAAATCGCAGCAGCGTTCAGGCAAGCGGGAAGAGAGAAAATCCTCCTCACTGCACCAACTGGAAAAGCGGCTTCACATCTCGGAGCCTCTTTTCCCGATGCCGAGTCGGGAACTCTCCATTCTTTCTTACGCTGCCTCGAAGAGGGAGAGACCCTCGATGCCGATCTCATCATTGTCGATGAATCTTCCATGATCGATCCATTGCTGTTTTCAGAGCTCCTCGGCGGTGTTGGACCCGAGACCGCACTTGTGCTAATGGGCGATGCCGACCAGCTCCCAGCAGTGGAGGGAGGGAGCCTCTTTGCCGATCTCATCGAGGAAGAAGAAATCGAGATTCCGCGCATCCATTTAACAAAGAGCCACCGCTCTGATCGAAGAGAGATCCTCGATCTCGCAGCATCGATTGTATCGGGAGAGCCCATTCCTCTTTGCAACATTGACCTCGGGTTTGCATCGAGAGATCTCGAGACGATCTACACAAAACTTTGGGAACATACCAAATCCCTCTTTCCCACTGACTGGCTGCAAAACCAAAATTCCTTTCAGATTCTCTCTACTTTGCGCAAAGGACCTCTCGGTTCTGAGGCTCTCAACCACTTTTTCTATGAGAAATTTGCAAAAGTGACCGATCAGTTTCCCATCATGATCATCCGCAACGATATCCAAACGGGTCTCTCCAATGGGGACATGGGAGTTCTCTTCGGAAAAGAGAAAGCCCTTTTCCCTACAGGGAAAGAGATCTCCTACTCTTCTCTTCCTCCCTATGAATATGCCTACTGCATTTCTGTTCATAAAAGCCAGGGGAGTGAGTATGACCATGTCCTTTTTCTCGTTCCTGAAGGGTCGGAGGCTTTTGGAAGAGAGGTTCTCTACACAGCAGTGACAAGAGCTCGGAACAAACTTGAGATCGATGGAGATCCCCGCCAAATTGCTAGTGCTCTTTCACGCAGCTCTAGGAAGCACTCAACCCTTCGGGAAAGACTCAAAAACTTAAAGAGCCGAAAAACATGAGACGTTTCTTAATCCTATGCCTGGTCTTAATTGCACCTCTCTCTGCAGCGCAAATCACAAGCAAAGAGTTCTACACAAAGCTCGAGCGGGGTATTGATCAAATCATTAGCCCTGTGGATAAAAACGTTCATATTGGCATTGAGATCCTCTCTTTAAAAAGTGGCCTTCGTCTCTATGAGAAAAATGCCCATAAGCTCTTCGTTCCTGCAAGTAGTGTGAAGCTCTTCACCGCAGGTGCGGCCCTTTCCCTTCTCGGCCCTGATTTCACCTTCGAGACAAACCTTCTCACCGATGGCTCCATCGATGGGAGTACTTTAAAAGGTAACCTCTACCTGCAAGGATCTGGAGACCCGAGTTTTTCCCTTAAGGACCTCGAGCAAATGGTTCTCGAGCTTCGCCTTCGGCAAGTAGAAAAAATTGAAGGTGATCTCATCGTGGACAATTTTGCTTTTGATGACGTTCGTTGGGGTCCTGGCTGGATGTGGGATGATACTCAAAGCTCTTGCTATGCCCCCATGAATGCCCTCACCATTAACGAGAACTGCCTCCGCATTTGGATCAAGCCCGCAGAGAAAGTTGCCCAGCCTCCCAAAGTCTTTGCCTTTCCCCGCACCCGTTTTGTACGGATTGAAAATCACGCTCTGACCGATAAAAAAAAGAGCACACTCACACTCGAGAGCAATCTCAAAGAGGGGCGCAACACCGTAGAAATCATTGGAGAAATTCCTCAGAAAAGTGCTCTTCAATCTCATCTGATTCCTTTGCAAGGTTCTCACTTTTATGCTGTGACCCTTCTCCAATCGATCCTCAAAAAATCTGGGATAACGTGGACAGGAAAAATCCAGGTGAGAGAAGTCCCAGATTCTGCCACCTCACTTGCTACTAATCGTTCGTCCTCTCTTGCAATGCTTTTGCATAAAGCGATGGAAGAGTCGAGCAATCTCTACACCGATCTGTTCTTCAAAAAAATCGGACAAGTGGCATCCAGCTCGCAAGGGACGTGGAAAAATGGCAAAGAGGCTCTTCACCGTCATCTGGAGGTCGATGCAGGCCTCGACACTTCCGATATGGTCATACTCGATGGAAGCGGGCTGACCCGTTACAACCTCGCTTCTCCTCATCAATTTGTGACTTATCTGAGGTGGATCTACGAGAAATTCCCTTACAGCGCTGAATACCTATCAGCTCTTCCAATTGGTGCACGCACTGGGACATTGAAAAACCGCTATAGCAAAGACTTGCCCCTTCTTAGAGCTAAGACAGGAAGGATGACAGGAATCACCTCTCTGTGCGGCTTTATCCGCACCCAGGATCAAGAACCCTTAGCATTTGCCATTCTCATTTCTGGTTTTACAGAAAAGACCTCTAAGTACAAGACAGAAGTAGAGGATGCAATCTGCACATTTTTAGGCAACCTTTCCCGAGAATGACACTGCATTCTGTTGTGGGTAAATCTTCTAGAAGAAAAGGACCCTTCTTTGGAAATCGTAGACAATTACCCTGGTGAAGTTCGTGCTTCTTGTCTCGCGCTCTGCAGTAATTTTTTCCACGCTTCCCCGAGAATCCCATTTATAATGCCGTTTGTAATCATTTCAATAACGTCTCTTTCAACACTGCCTGAGTGCTCGTTAAGACATCTGATTGCCCCAGCTTCTAGGTCTGCTTTTATCGGAGTGTTCCAATCTGTCAGAAGAAAAAAGAGGGACAGATAATTCTTCAAGTTCCATTCACTCATGTCAGCGGAGTGTATTTTTTCTAAAGCCAGTGCTTTGAGTTCATCAATAGAGGCAGCGTCGATTTTTAACAGTTGGTTTTTAACTAAGAGTTTATCTAAATGGTTAATGCTCTGAATCGCTAAATGAATTTTTTCAAATGAATTGTCATCAGAATCAAGAACAAAATGTTTAAAAAAGGTAATTGCTTCATTAAAAGCGGTGCATAAAAATAGCTCGCTTAATTTTCCCTCTTTCTGAATTGCAGCAGAGAGATCTGAAGTTGCCAAGACTATTGAATCTACAAAAAGACGACCGACTTTGGGATTTCCCTTGTTCAATTCATTGAGAAGTTGGAAACAAAAAAGTTCATCGGACTTTATATGACTACTTTCGCTAAATAGGCAGTCACATAAGAAAGAATGAAGCGAAGAAATGTAGAGTAACTCTTTTGGTTTTACAGAGGAGCTATTTAGCCTCAATCCGAGAAGTAACTCTCCTTCGGCATGATTTCGGTTGAGTTTGAAAATGAGGCTTTTCAATTCCTCTATTTGCGCTGCTTTGTTTTCGGAGCCTTGCAATTTTCCCATTAGTCTCGGAATGATCATATAGAGGAGCCAGTTGATTTGAAGCTCGCTTAGCTCTTCACTTAAGCTATTTATATCGAAATCTTCGGTATTGGACATTGTTCTCACTAAGGGATGGGCTTCTATCTTTGTTTTTAGCTCCTTTTCATTTTCACTGATGAACTTCTCACCATTTGGAATTCTACTTGCCACAGCCCGCATCATGCATAGAGGGTCTTCGTGATCTGAGAGATTTATTCCAAGCATCTTAGCATAGGGCTCAAAACCGAGAAGAGAAAGCCATGCAGAATGTTTGTCGTTTTCGTTATTTTCTCCCAAGTTGATTTGGCAGTTTGTTAACTCCAAAAGAAGAGAAAGCTCGAAGCGGATTTTTTTTAAGAACGAAACAGTTTTCAAGTCTTTTTGCATTCTTAAACAATGATCTGTTTCTGAGATTAATTTCCCCAATGATTGCAAAAGGGGACGCCATCTTTCATGGGCGTTTTGGTCTTTTAAGATTGCATGAACGTTTTCTCGCCAAAGATCAAGACCGGTTTCAAAGTTTTGGATATCGGAATCACTTTGAAGAAAGGAAATGATCTCGATCGGTCCTTCTAAGGAGGAAGGAACAGAGAAAAAATCTCTGTTCATTTCCATAAAGAGATTTTCCAACAGATCGTCCTTATTTTTCTTCTCGCTTGAATAATGGTCACACAGAGCTAGGTTTGAAGGGTATTTTAGAATAAATGGATGGGTAATTTGTACTACTTTGCATGCAAAATAGAGTTTCGGATAAGGTGAGGATTGTTTTTGTTTCATTATTTCATAGGAGGCAAAACGCAAGGCCTCTTCTAAGGCTCTTCTTTCAATTTCTTCGAACTCCTCTCTGAATCCCTTCCTTTTTCGAGATATCGCACTTATTTTTTCTATCAAAGCTGTTCGGTATGATTCTAATTTTGAATAGTTTCCCGCGGTTCTTTGATTATCGACGAGTAGGCTTTTATAGTAATAAACAAAGAGCACGAAAGACTTTAATTTTATGTTTTCTTCGTATTGGTCCGGTTTTAAAACGCTATAAGTAAAGTATTCTTCAATGACATGAATCAAAGCATCGGGATCCAAGCCATTGATACAGGAGAGTATGTAAGGATAAACAACATTTTCTAGCTCTGTCCTATTTTTGGACTCGGACCATTTTTTTTCCTTCAACCAGTTTTTGCTTAGTTCTATAAGGAGATATATATGCCTTGTGAAGAATTCTGTTCGATGGAGTTCAGGACTTGGACTACCCTTTGGTGTTCTATTGCTGGAAATTGTGACTTGAATATTTTTAAGAAAGACTTCTAAGTCGTGCAATTTATCTCCTAGTTCAGAAAATCGCTTATTTAAAATATAGTTAATAGAAGTAGGCTCCTTTTGCCCGATCCACTCCGCAAGTAAATCTGCTTCGGAAGATATTGAGGATTCATCCTTTATATTTTGGGGTTTTATATGTTTCGTAGCATCTTCGAAAAAAGTTTGAAATGGAAAGATGATGTTTTGTAAGGAAAATGTTTCGAGTGAGGTTTGAACATCCCCTCTAAGACTTGCAGTAACATAATTCTGTTCAAATTGATTGAAAACTTTTTCCACTACAATGGAAAGAGTTAGGAGATTTTTGTTATACTCGTCTATGTTTTCGAGTGTAGACGCTGCGCTTCTATTCCCTGACGAAAAAATTTCCAATTGTTGATTGAGATCAAGTTGCTTAGGAAATGCTCTCCTTATAGCTATCCATTCCTTAATACAACTACGAAGCGCTTGTTTTCCCTCATCTAGGGAACTCTCTAATGCGCGAGGGAAATCCGCAAAGAGCAGAGTTCTGAAATTGAGAATCTTCCAATAAAACTCAACGCCTTCTTTTTTGTCATGGACAGCAGCTTCAACTAGGTCGAGAAAGTATGAGTCTGCCTCTATTGTGAGGCTTTCAAATGTCCCTTGGCCATTATTGTTACAATACCTGGAGGTAATTTTTACCTTTAATGGAAGACTCTTTTCGTCATCAATAGTGCCGTCACTTTGAAAATAGAATAACTCATTTCCTTGTATTACAGAATGTACTTTATAATGAGTGCTCGACAAAACCTCTAAATGATGCCTTGTGAATTTCGGATCTATCTTCATCCCGATTTCAGATTCTTTTAACTTGGTAATAATATAATCTGGGAAAAAGCTGAAACTATATTGCTCGTAAGATTTTCTAATTAATTCAACAAGCCCTTCTAATTGATCTTCTAAAATAGGAAGGGAAGTGATCGTTCCTTCCAATCTAGATCTATCGTTCTCAGATAGGTCACCAAAAGAGTGGCTAGCCATGAAATTCCTACCAATTATGTCGCAGAAAATAGCTGTTACACGTTCATCTATTTCATCTATTGAATCTTTGGTTTCAGAGGTAATGAAATAGCCTAATTCTGGCCCTTCTATTTTTAATCTTCTCTGTAGGTCCTTCAGCAGTTGGAAATATCCATCGGTTTCCGATCCATCATCGGTCATGTTTTTTGCCATCTCTAGAAGAGAATCGGGATGCGTGACGGTGAGAGATCCTCCAGCTCGTGTCAAATTGAAGATTCGCAAAAACCTTATAGCTTCTCTCTGTTGTTCTTCGTTTGAAGCCCCTATTCTTGGAGAAGAGGTGTACCTGTGCATTGTTCTCGGAGGGTTTGGCTCAGTTTCAATATTCCCTAGATGAGGGAGAATCTGCCTGGAACTGGAAGAATGCCTCATTCCGCGCGAAAGAAAATCAGGTAAATCGGTTGCTTCGGATGCAGAACGAGTTCGAGTAGGGCTGGATGGTTCAAGAGGAGGTTTCTCTGCGTTGGGACTGGAGGGTGCACTACCTCCTCTTCGACGACTCAGAAGACGAGTAGATATCAGATGCCGGGGTATCTCGGTTGCATGAATCCCAATAGAGCTACTTCTAGTATGCCTTCTCTGAGAATGAGCAAAGGGTGCTGCTGAAGAGTTTGATCGGTGTCTCCTCATCGGCGTTTGAGGAGGGGCAGCAGAGCTGGATGGTGGGCTAGGCGCTAGGAGAGAGAGAGCTCGTGCTTGTTCTGGAGGGGTTTCATCGCGTGGTAGAGCAATTCTTAATGAAGAGAGTTGACTTCTTCGATCACTTGATTTGGAATGGTCGGGGATAGAAGGCGCTAGGGGTGATCTGGGAGAGCTCCGTCCAGATCCGCCGGAAGCTTCAGAAGGTCGTCTTGCGGAAAGAGGTGGTAAGCCGCTCATGGGTATATCTCCAAATGAAGAATATACAGGGTAAATTTTTGACCGATTTCTGTAACGAGATATCTTTTGAAAGTCGGATCAACACAGCAATGCTACCCCATGGATGCAATCAAGAGGGTTTTTTGAAGGCTTTGCTAAAATAGGGCTTCTTCTGAGGAGGGACCTTCTGCTTTTTCGTTGCTCGAGAATTTTTCAAAAAATCACTGGAATCTCGAGAACGGGGCGGTAGTAGTCTCCTATGAGGATCCACTTTTGGTACATGCCAATTTTTAAGTGTTTTCTTAAAAAATAAGAAGTAAAGAAACTACAAAAATAATTTGAATCCAGATCGCAGAGCGACCTACCGAATATCAATGGGGACTTGAAATTAAGAGATTAGCTGGGAATGCGGCTGGAGAACTTCGATTTCAGGCGGGCAACTTTGTTTCGCTTGAAGATGTTTTTCTTCACCCCTTTATCGAGAAGAGCATAAAGAGCGCTTAGACCAGTCTTTGCCCCTTCTGCATTCTTTTCGGTGATATCTTTTTCAAAACTGCGCACAGCTGTTTTCACTCGAGACTTGAAAGCGCGGTTACGTATCCGTTGCTTCTCATTCTGAATGTCCCGTTTTTTTGCTGTGGGGCATTTTTTCTTTTCTTGCTTTTTTTCTTCTGCCATAAAACTTCTCGCTCATTAAACTCTAAAGGAAACAATCATAGGAGAAGAGGTGAAAAATGTCAAAACCCCTTTGGACCATTCTTTTGGTGATTACAGCTGGCTTTGCCCTCTGGAGGGGAGGGATTGGCGTAAGGAGTTTTTTTTACTACCAGAAACTAGGAACAGAGGTTCCGGCTCAAGTATCACAGGTCAAAGTGGTTCCACTGAAAGGGAAGTACGCTCTAGAGGCCATTTACACCTATGCATATGGCGGAAAAAACTTTACTAAGAACCAGTTTCTAGGGAAGCCCTATTACCTCAATAAATCCTCCGCAGAACGGGAGGCAATCATCCGCACAGAGATCGAGCAGAGAGCCTGGGTCAACCCAAAGGCCCCTGCATTTTCCTCTTTGGAAAACAAGTTCCCTTTGAGGGAGCTCTTTTATGGGATTTGTGCTGTAGGGATTTTCCTCTATTTTCTTTATTTGAAACTTCATTTAGAACTTCTGGAGAGGAGTTCATAAAAATAAGCGAGATAGGCCTCCTGGATAGTGCGCAAGGGAGATCGCCTTTTTGTTTTTTCAAACTCTTTTGGCATCTTTTTCTTGAGATAGAGGTCGACCCAGTCTCCTGTGTGGTAAAAAGGCCAGGTTCTGGCTCTTAGAAGCAGTTGGCTGGATCGTGGATGAAAACTGCGTGGGAACTTTTTTACTTCAGTGAGCGTTACAGGCGAGCGATATCCCGCATAGCGTCTTGTTCTTCCCACAATCTTTTCGAGCTGGTCGTAGATCATTCCCTCTCCGGAAGCCTTCATGTCAGTGTAGTAACAATTTTTTGTGCGGAGGAAAAATTCCGAGGGGCTTACATTTTTTTTATTAAAGGTATCTTCGTGTAAGATCCAGATGATGTGATAGCCAAGGCTTGCATAGTCTTGACAGCGAGACCGTACTTCATCGAGTGAAATGGGAGAGTATTGCACTTCAAAGATTTTTTTTGTTTTGTGGCATGCTACGTCGGCAATTCGATTGATTTCAGGGAAAATTTGTTCGATGACTGGATCTTCAGATGCGAGAAGATTTTTTAAGTAGTGCTGGATTTTGAGGTGAATTTCACCTTTTTGGGAACTGCGGCAAGAGTGGGTAGTATTCAGGTGGAAAAAATGGGGAGAGAGGTGCGTTCCAGAGCGAAGACGGACGGGTGAGCGGCACTCAGGGCAAAAATATGTTTTGCCTTTTTTTGCCTCTGAGGTCGAAATGGACCGATTTTTCTCTAATGCTGTAACTTGCACTGTCCGAATATTCCCTTTTGGGCTATAATTTTAAAGAGTTTCCCTTTACTTTACAAAAACTGAGAGTTATACCTTAGCATCATGGCCAAAGAATCAGAATCTTCCCCTTCCTATTCATCTCTTTTTACACAGCAACATCAGCAAAAGGTTGAAGAGCTTGTAAACATCGCTAAAGACCAAGGATACATCACTTATGAGGAGATCAACGAGATCCTCCCCATGAGTTTTGACTCGGCTGAGCAAATCGACCAAGTCCTCATTTACCTCAATGGGATGGACATTCAGATCCTCAACCAGGCGGAAGTTGAGAGACAAAAAGAACGAAAGAAGGAGGCAAAAGAACTCGAAGGGATTTCAAGAAGGTCGGAAGGGTCCTCAGATGATCCCGTTCGTATGTACCTCAAAGAGATGGGATCGGTTCCCTTACTTACAAGGGAAGAAGAGGTAGAGATTTCGAAGCGCATTGAAAAAGCGCAGATCCAGGTCGAAAAGATCATCATGCGTTTTCGCTATTCGACCCGCGAGGCGATCTCAATTGCCAACTATCTCATCAAAGGAAAAGAGCGCTTTGATAAGTCGATTGCCGAAAAAGAGGTGAGTGACAAAAACGCTTTTCTTGCTCTTCTCCCTAGGCTGATTGAGCTCTTGCTCGAAGAGGATCATTTTCTGGCGGGGCTTCTCATCCAGATGCGCAATCCGAAGCTTAAAAAAGCAGAGAAGCTCAAAATTTCCGAAGAGATCGAAAAATGTCGAATCCGGACACAGGCTTTCTTAAAAAGGGTTCACTTCCGCCACAATATCATCGAAGACTTCGGCGAAGTGATTATGGGTGGCTACGAGCGGTTTCTCGTCCTTGAAAAAGAAATCCACGAGCTCTCCCCACGCGCTGAGAAAAACAAGTTTGCAGCGGGTAAGCTCGAGGCTATCAAACGTAAACTCCGCAAACGGGAGCTGGCTGCTGGTCGGACGATCGATGAGTTTAAGAAAGATGTCCGTATGCTCCATCGGTGGATGGACAAAGGCCAAGAAGCAAAAAGAGAGATGGTCGAGTCTAACCTCAGGCTGGTGATCTCAATCGCTAAGAAATACACCAACAGAGGCCTTTCTTTTCTCGACCTGATTCAGGAAGGGAACATGGGGCTAATGAAGGCGGTTGAGAAATTCGAGTACCGCCGCGGATATAAGTTCTCTACATATGCAACATGGTGGATTAGGCAGGCGGTGACCCGTGCAATTGCTGACCAAGCGCGGACGATTCGTATTCCGGTCCATATGATCGAGACGATCAACAAGGTCCTTCGAGGGGCTAAAAAACTCATGATGGAAACGGGACGTGAGCCCACTCCAGAAGAACTAGCCGTTGAGCTAGGATTGACTCCTGAGCGAGTCCGCGAAATCTATAAGATCGCTCAACACCCGATTTCTCTTCAGGCAGAAGTGGGAGAAGGGGGCGAGAGTCAGTTCGGAGATTTCCTCGAAGATACGACGATCGAATCCCCAGCAGAAGCGACGGGCTATTCCATCTTAAAAGATAAGATGAATGAGGTCCTCTCTACCCTTACCGATCGGGAGAAAACAGTTCTCATCGAGCGCTTTGGTCTTCTCGATGGAAAGCCAAAAACACTCGAAGAGGTGGGGATGCGATTCAAGGTAACCCGTGAGAGGGTGCGGCAGATCGAGGCGAAAGCTCTTCGGAAGATGCGCCATCCAACCCGGGCGAAACAGCTTCAGGCGTTTCTCGACCTTCTCGAAGAAGAATAAGACCTAATTCCCAGAATTTTTTTTGTCTTACTGATAATCATTTGTTTAGAGGATTTCTCATTGACCTTATTGTTAAGGGTGCGTTAAGATCGTGTTAAGTTAAGGTAAACGCATAGGAGGTTACCATGACTGTAACAAGAACAATAACACACCAGGTCACAGACAGGTTGCAAGTGACATATAACTCTGACGGAAAAATGGTCGGAGACGTGAGTGGGGTACGCGATTTTCTCAAAGATGCCATCCCTTCTACTCGAGTAAACCCAGCAGAAACCCAAACGTGGAGAGCATGGGCGGGCGAAAAGGCATCCCTCGCGGTAAAAGTCGCGGGAGTCGTTGCTCTGGTAGCTTTTGCTTATGAGTATGGCCCCCCTCTTTTTGCGGGGGTAGAAAAGAGTTCTTATCCTCTTTTGACCGAAGGACCAAAGGTAGTTACAGGGCTTGTTGAGCGCGCCAATCCACTGACCTATATTACAAGCCCTATAACAAAAGTTGCGACAGGAGTTGTAAGTGCTTACGAGACCGCCTCTTGGTATGCAACTTCAGCTTTTGCTCATGGCTTAGCTCTTTCATGGACCTGGACAGCCATACACGCCAAAAGGACTTTTCTTGGGTAGCGACTTGCAGTTTGTAGGGGTTTGTGCCATCCTTTTGCGCTATGGATGAAGCCCCTACACCTGCTGTTGTATTCGATGAATTGTTTTCTGATGAGGGACTTCTTGCTAAGCGCTTTTCTAGATATGAAAACAGACCTGATCAGCAGGAGATGGCTCGAGAAATCTGGGGCGCTTTTGAGGGCAATCACTCGGCTCTATTTGAAGCGGGAACGGGCATTGGAAAGAGTCTTGCCTATCTGATTCCGGCGATTTTGTGGAGCTATAGAACGGGCGAAAAGGTCGTCATTTCTACGTATACGATTTCTCTTCAAGAACAACTTCTCAAAAAGGACCTTCCACTTCTTTTAGATATTCTGGGCATTGATTTGCGCACTGTCCTCGTCAAGGGGATGGGCAACTATGTCTGTCTGCGCAAGCTTGAGGAGGAGAAAAAAAGAGAGGAGAAAGGGATAAGCCCTATATGCGGATGGGCAGAGACAACCTCAGATGGAACGAGGTCTTCTCTCTCTTTTCCTATCACTGGGAGTCTTTGGTCGAAGGTCTGCGCCGAAGGGGAGGTCTGCTCCTACATGAAATGTCCCCATTATAAGGAGTGTTTTTTCTTTAGAGATCGCGGCAAGGTGCAAGATGCCGACTTGATCATCGTCAATCACCATTTGCTCATGTCTCATTTGACTGCCGATGAGGGGCAAGCTCTTCTTCCCGAGTTTTCGAGGCTAGTGATCGACGAGGCCCATCATTTTCCCTCAGTTGCTAGGTCCTGTCTCGCTCGTGTTTTCGATCGGGTCCAACTCTTCAAGGCAATGGCGCGGATTCATTCGGACAACCATCCAGAGGTGAGCCGCTTCTTTTTCTTGCGTGATCTGCTGGAGAAGGTGGGAAGCCGGTCGCTGATAAATCGGCTCGGTCTCGATCTCCCTGGAGAAAAGCGGACTCTGACCACAAAGATCAATGAGGCTTTTGATCTTCTTCATGAGGTATTCCCCTCCAGCTCACGAGAGACGCGCTGGCGGTTGACCCCAGAGGTAATGAGAGGGAAAGTATGGCAAGAGGATCTCATCCCGATATTTCGAGAACTGCAAACGGAGCTCACGCGGTATGCGACTTCATTGGAGAGTTTAGTAGAGGAGGTGAAAGACCTTCGCTCGGAGGAGACAAAAAGTGGGATTGATAGTGCCCTTCTCGATATTGCAGCTGGAGGACAGAAGATCAAAGAGGCAGCTGGGTTGATCGACTCTTTCTTCTCTGATATCGATGGCGATGAGGTCCTTTGGGCAGAGAAGAAAGAGATGGGGACGATGCTGACTTTAGCGCAGCTCGATGTGGCTCCTTTTTTAAAAGAGAAACTCTTTGCCCCATTGAAGACAGCGGTCTGCTGTAGTGCGACGATGTCTGTTGATGAAGACTTCACTCACATTGCCTCTCAATTTGGAATTGATAAAGAGGAGTGCGTGCTAAAAATTTACCCTTCTCCTTTTGATTTTCAAAATCGCGTTCGTCTGTTGACTCCGTCTGATATCCCTCTGCCGAATAGCTATGATTTTGTTGATAAAGCGACCATGGTGATCAAAGAGGCGATCGCTCTCAGCCGAGGAGGCGCCTTTGTTCTATTCACTTCCTACGATATGCTGGGGCGATGCGCAGAGGGAATAGAATCAACCTGTCTATCGGAAGGATTTCCTTTTTTCAAGCAGGGTGATCGCCCTCGCCATTTGATGCTAGAAGAGTTCAAGCAGCAGAAAAATAGTGTTCTGCTAGGGGCTGATTCTTTTTGGGAGGGTGTCGATGTCGTAGGAGAGGCGCTCCGCCTTGTTGTGATTGTCAAACTTCCTTTTCCTGTGCCGAGCGATCCTCTCCTGCAGGCTAGGAGTGAGGTGCTCAAGAAAGAGGGCAAGAATCCCTTCATGGAGGATGCTGTCCCGCAGGCGGCCTTGAAATTCAAACAGGGTTTTGGTCGGTTGATGCGCAGCAGTACAGATCGGGGGACGATTCTCTGTCTTGATAAGCGTCTCTTTATGAAGCCGTATGGAAAAACGTTTTTGAGAAGCCTGCCCGAGTGTGTGACCCATTTTGGGCCAACGGAGGAAGTGTTTCGGGAAAATCATTGGAGCGTAGCGGGATCGAACCGCTGACCTCAACAATGCCATTGTTGCGCTCTACCAATTGAGCTAACGCCCCAAAGAGGGATTATTTTATCCGAGTTGTTGATAAAACTCAAAGGCGTCTTTCGAATAATTGAACCACTGAATACAATGCTATTATGACTTTTTTTGACACTATAGATCTGGCGCCGCCTGATCCCATTTTTGGACTCAGTGCATCTTATAGGGCTGATCCTCGCCTTGAGAAGGTGACCTTCGTTACTGGTTATTATCGAACGGAGGAATTGAAGACTCCGCTTCTGGAAGCTGTTTCTGAGGTGGAAACTCAGCTTGCAAACGAAAAATTGAAGAAGGAATATCTGCCCATTGCAGGAGATGGGGATTTTGTCTCTGCCATTGGGAAGTTAGCCTTTCGGGAAAAGTGGGATGAAAAGGAAATTTGCGGTGTACAGGCGGTAGGTGGAACGGGAGCTCTCTCTTTGATCGGCTTGCTAGCAAAGCAGTGGACGAGGAAGGTCGCTGTCCCTGTTCCTACTTGGGTCAATCACTGGGCTATTTTTTCAAGTGCTGGTCTCGAGATAGAGGGGTATCCCTATTATAAGAACAAAACCGTGCTCTTCGAGCAGATGTGTGAAAAGTTGCAGACCTTGCCGAAAAAGAGCTGTGTCCTTTTGCATGCGAGTTGCCATAACCCTTCCGGGATGGATCTCTCTAAAGAGCAATGGCAAGAGCTGAGTGAGCTTTGCTTAAATCGGGAGCTCTTTCCAATTTTCGATATGGCGTACCAGGGATTTGCAATGAGTTTAGAAGAGGACTCCTATTCTTTGCGGCTTTTTATGGAAAAAGGACATGAGCTCGCTCTTACCTATACCTGCGCGAAAAATTTCTCGATCTATTCAGAAAGAGCAGGGGCTCTTTTTGTCGTTGCCAGGTCAGACACACACAGGAGCGCTATTATGAGTCAGCTGAAGAAGCTTATCAGGGGGCGCTACTCTAATCCTCCAATCCATGGCTCTACCATTGTGAAGCGCATATTGGAGTCCCCATCGCTCTTAGAGAAATGGGAGAAGGAGCTCTCTCAAATGCGACAACGGATGCAGTCGGTTCGAACGGCATTTGCGGATGCTGTGACAGAAAAAAAGCCACAAGAGGACTGGCACGCCCTTCGAGAAGGATCTGGTCTCTTTTACTACTCTGAGCTTCCCCCGAGTGCAGTCGAATGGCTCCGAAGTGAAAAGGGATTCTATTTGATGGGAGATGGAAGGATCAATTTGACTGGGATCAATCAAAAGAATTTCGGGCCTTTTGTTGAAGCCTTTCTTACTGCTCGAGAAATCGAATGAAAAAGCTTAAAATCTTACGCCCATTTTTTCTTTTAGCCCTCTTTGTTCTCTCTCTTTTGAGTGTTCCGCAGTCTGGCGTGGAAAAAATACGTAGTTTTGTCATCAGTGGGATTTCTCCTTGCTGGAGTGGCCTTGACCATATCAAGTGCGCGTCGCTCTCTTTTTTTTCTGCCAGTCAGGCCGAAGAGAATCGGGAAGCGATTCAGCTACGAGCAGAAAACCTCCGGTTGAAGCAGCAAATCGAAAGGCTAAAGGGTTGGCTCAGCTCTGAGAAGGAGATTGAGCGAGAGTGGCAACAGATGATCGCTTTGACCCGTAAAGGAGAAGAAGACTTTTTTGCAAGGAGGAGTCGTCATTTAAGCAGTATCATTGAAAAGCAATTGGGAGCTCTTCCAGCGCGGGTGGTTTTTCGAGAGCCCGCTCTATGGAGCAGCACGATCTGGCTTGATGTTGGTGCGGGTGATAACCGGGCACTCGGTAGAGAGATCGTTGCGAAAAATAGTCCTGTTATTTTGGGGAAAGCTGTGGTTGGCGTTGTCGAAGAGGTGAATGAGAAGCGGTGTCGGGTTCGTCTCATTACGGACCAGCTCTTGTCTCCATCTGTTCGAGCTGTTCGAGGAGGCGAAAGGGATCTTCTGCTTTGTGAGAGGGTCGATGCTCTTTTGGAACTTCTCTCATTTAGAGATGATTTAGAGGGAGCTTCTCTTCTTGCCGAGGCACTTAGCGCATTCCAAAGCCGGCTCGAGCCATCTGATCGCTCTCTCTTTTTAGCTAAAGGGCAACTGCATGGAGGGAGTGCTCCTCTATGGCGGGCGAACGGACAAACCTTGACGGGAATCGGCTTTAACTACGACTTTGTCGATGAAGAGGGAAAGGCCCGGAGTTTGCGAACAGGTGCCTCTACTGTGGGAGGGGCAGGGGCGGCCCTCATTCAAACGGGAGACCTTCTTGTGACGACTGGAATGGATGGAATTTTCCCTCCGGATCTTCATGTGGGCATTGTGACAAAGATTCTCCCTTTGCATGAAGGGGGTGTCGCTTACCAGTTAAAAGCGCAGCCACTTGTCTCAAATCTCAGCACCCTCACCGATGTCATGGTCCTCCCACCATTATTTTGACAAAATCAAATGCGCAAGGGTAGAATTCAGGAGACTTTCATTACCAAGGAGGTAGATGATGAAACAACTGATTACTTTTACAATGGCTGTGGCTATGATTTGTGCAGTATCTTCTGCTCATGCTGGTTGCGGGTGCAAAAAAAGAAAGAAAGCGACTAATGAAGTTGTCGCTGTTGTCAGCGTAGACAACGTTTCTAAGTAATTTTTTTTGGCCCTGCTTTTTCGAGTAGGGCCTCTATTTTTTCTCTTAAATCACTTCCGCTGATCACTGGACCAAAGGCCTCCTCATAAGCTTTTTTCCTTATGTGTGAGAGCTCTTCCTGGCTATTTTGTAGAGATGTCTCTCCTCGAAAAGGCTCTCCGCATTTTGTAAGCGATCCGTTTTTACCAAGAAAGAACATCGGCCGGTTGTAGTAAAGGAAGTCGTAGCCGATTGAAGAGGTGTCCCCTAAATAGATATCGACCTTTTCTAGAAGAGGGTAAATAGCGGGGAAGTCGAGGAGAAAGGTGACCTCTTTTTCATACTTTCCGATGATCCGATGAAAAGCTGCTGGGTCATTTTCTTCTAGAAGTGGATGGAGCTTAATGATGAGATTCACTTCTTTTTTTAGCTCTCCAATAACTTCTTCTGCGTGGGAGAAAAAAGAACTTGTGGTTGCCGTTGTTGTCCAAGTGGGAGCATAGAGAACGGTTTTTTTCTCAGGGTCAATGGAAATCGCCTCATCTGCGAATTCATCGAAATGGCTTTTGTATTTTTGATAGAACCAGTGACGGACATTGCCGATTTCGATGACCCTTCTCCCCGGTTTTAGTTTGTGCATCTGCGGACCATAGACGAGGTCGATGTCCTGCTCCACTTCTTTTCCTAAAATGTCCTCTTTATCGGAATTCCCATGAGGAGAGAAAATAAAGAGGATCTCTTTGCCAAAAAGCATATTGATCAATGGCTTCAGCTCCATAGCCCAAAATTTTCCCGTCTCGATGATTGTATCGAAATTTGTAGCAATCGTTTCCAGGGTGAGCTCTTCTAGTGGGACATATTGGATATCGACCATCGGGTAGAATCGCTCGCCAATAGCGATGTGATCGAGCTCGGTTACGACGAGTGGTATATCGAGCAAAGCGCAGAGTGGAGCTAAGTGATCGAGGTGGGTGCTAGGCCCTGTGCTAATGGCTGCTGTTTTGTTCATGAGTAAATCGGGTTTACATTGAGGAGTTTTTGGAGCTTCGTGAGGTTGAATGGGGCAAAGGTTTCTTCATAGAGGGAATTTTTTGGTGGGGAGGAATGCAAAAGCTTTTCGCATTGAGAAAACGAGAATTGCATTGGAGGTATCACTTTTCCCGCTTTTGCTAGAGGTGGATCGTTTTCATTGCTGAAGAGAAGCATGGGTTTTTTGAAATAGAGAAAGTCATACCCAATTGATGAAGCGGCGTCCCCTATAAAGAGATCGATATGAGAAAGTAAGGGGTAGATAGGGGGTAAGTTCTCGAGAAAGTGGACCTGTTTCGGAGCTTTGGATTGCATTTCAGCAATCTGATCGGGATATTGGCGGTAGAGGTTAGGGTGCAACTTCACCAGAAGGGTATAGTCACTTGGGATCTCAGAAAAGCCCTTTTCCCAAAGGTCGGTGAAAGAGGAGTTTTTTTCACCGTCTTGCCAAGTAGGGGCGTAGAGGAGAGTGTGCTTTGCTTTTTCGGGAAGGATATCTTTCATGAGGTGATTGTAAAATTTTCTGTGCTTTTCGAAATAGTTAAGCCGGTAATTGCCCACTCTGAGAAAGGTTCCCTCAATGCCTTTCTCTCTAAGAAAGACTTCAATCCTTGGGCCATAGGTGAGTAGGGTCTCTTCCTCTTTGAGTCCTTCCATGAAGGCGGTGGTTCCTCTTCCTTTGTCGGAGTTGCCGTGGGGACACCATACTGTCCGGATTTTTTTTTGATGAAAGGCCTCTGCGAAAAAAAAGAGCTCGTCAAAAAGGACGCGGGGAGTTGAATAGAGAATGGTATCGAACTCTTGGATAACCCGTTCTGGAATTTCCTCCTCTACGAAGTGGCAGAGCGAGAGATCGGGGTAATATTTTTTTGCTATGCTTGCCATCTCTTGATCGGTGACGAGTAGTGGGAGATCTAAGAGAGAGCAGAGGGGAGCTAAATGGTCGAGGTGGTGGTATTCAGGGCCAACGATCAATCCTGCAGTGGGCATAACGGCCAAGTTTAGCTCTTCTTAGGATAGGTGGCAACGGAGGTTTTCCGCCTTTTATGCTCCGATTGGTGTAGAGGATGGGGATAAGTGCAGGAGAGAGGAGAGCTCTCTTTTTGGGCAGCTTGGATAAAAAGGGCGTCATTGCGACAATTTTGTAAGTTGGTCCGATCCATAAGAGCGAGGAGTTGATCGAGGATAGAGAGGATCTCGCAGCTCGATTCATCTTTTGCTGGGAAAAGCTCGGTCTGTTTCAGCTCTATTGAAAGAGCCTCTAATTGAATTCCAAGTGCATGGCGGCCCTCGCGCAATCCTTTCAGATTGACCACGAGATCGGAGCGCTCTTCTGCAATCCGGGCCCACGTCCTTTTATCATTCTCGAGGAGAGAGAGCTCCTCTTGGTGGAGGTTGGCAAGCATCTCTCGCATTAGCTCGATCTCTTTGACTAGGAAGCCCTGAATCGTATTGAGTACTCTCTTATATTTTTTCTTGCTCGAGATTTCGGCAGCTGTCATCATATCCTCCAGGACTCATTTAATTAGCAGATTTTGGGTCTTTTCACAAGAATATGATGAATTTTTCTTTTGAGCCCCTTAGAGATTGGTTTACCCAAGAGAAGCGAGACTTTCCCTGGAGAAAGAAGCCGACCCCTTATGGCGTTTGGGTCTCTGAGGTGATGTTGCAACAGACGCGTGCGTCTGTCGTCATTCCCTATTATTTGAGGTGGATGGAGCGTTTTCCTAGCGTTCACAGCCTAGCCAACACATCCATTGAAGAGGTGATCAAGCTCTGGGAAGGGCTCGGCTATTATGCGCGGGCAAGAGCTCTCTGGGAGGGAGCGCGCACCATTGTCTCTAGGTTTGGAGGAGTGGTTCCTTCACGTTTTGAGGATTTGGCTGAAGTCAAGGGGCTCGGTCCATACACTATTGGGGCTATTCTAAGCTTTGCCTTTCATCAAAAGGCCCCTGCCGTTGATGGAAATGTCCTGCGGGTGGTTTCCCGCTTTCTTGCTATTGAAGAGGAGGTCGATCGGCAAGTGATCCAAAAGAAAATTCGACAATTTGTTGTCGATCTCTTGCCAGATAGAGAGCCGTGGGTCATTATGGAGGCGGTCATTGAACTTGGGGCGACGATTTGCACAAAACGCCCTCTCTGCGAAAGATGCCCACTGGCGGGAGATTGTCGCGCATACCGGACTGGTCGGGAGATGGAGCTGCCCAAAAAGAAGAAGAAAGCAGCGATAACGATCCTGCGGCGAAAAGTTCCAGTGATCCTCTTCGAGGAGTGGGTCCTTTTGCAAAAACATGAGGGAAGGCAGGTGATGTCAGGGCTCTATGAATTTCCCTACTTTGATGAAAAGGAAAGGGAAGAGGCCTTCTACCCGGGAAGGCTGGTCTTGGAAGGGAAACTAGCCGAAGTGCAGCACACCTTTACCCGGTATAAAGCCTGGCTATTTCCCACTGTATGGCGAGCAGAGGAGAGGAAGGAGGTAGCGGGGTATGAGTGGGTCTCCCGCGTTCGATTAGCAGAGCTCCCTTTTTCTTCGGGCCATAGGAAAATTTGTAAAAACATTGGGAAAGAATGAAAGTACTACATACGGAAAGTTCAAACGGCTGGGGTGGCCAAGAGATGCGGATTCTATCCGAGTCAATTGGGATGCGAGAGAGAGGACATGAGATCATCATGGCGGTTCAGCAAGGCGGGGGGCTTGTTGAAAAGGGAAGAAAAGCCGGCTTTACTATCTATGAGATCGACTTCAAGCGATCGAAGGCACTTCTCGTTTTAATGCAGCTCCATCGGATCATAAAGAAGGAAAAGATCGCTCTGATCAATACCCATTCTTCACTCGATGCGTGGCTGGGAGGGATTGCAGGACGCTCTACCAGGGTGAAGGTCTTGAGGACGCGTCATCTCTCAACTCCTATTCGAGGAGGACTGAATAGCTTTCTCCTTTATAATCGGTTGACTGACTCGATTGTCACCACTTCAAGCGGGATTATTTCTCCACTGATCAAGCAGGCGGGTATCTCTCAAGAGAGATGCAGACTTGTTGCTACGGGAGTTGAGCCGGAGAAACTCCTTTTTTCAGATGAAGAGGTCGCTGCTTTTCGAGAAGGGCTTGGCCTTGAAGAGGAGGATTGCCTGGTAGGGACGAGCTGCTTTGTCCGCTCTTGGAAAGGGATCCCAGACTTCATGCGAGCAGCCCATCTTCTGCGTGATATCAAAGCGTTGAAGTGGGTCATCATAGGTGGAGGATTTGTCGATCGTTACAAAGGACTTGCAAAAGAGCTTTCCCTAGAGGGAATTCTTCACTTCACCGGTCATCTTGAGAACCCCTACCCCGCGATGGGGGCTCTCGATATCTTTACTCTGCTGAGCACCGCTAACGAGGGGATTTCTCAAGCCTCATTGCAAGCCGCTTACCTGCAAAAGCCTCTCATCACAACGACAGTCGGTGGGCTTCCAGAGGTCTGCCGTAACAATGAAACGGGTCTTTTGGTTCCTCCTTCAAGTCCCAAAGAGGTCGCTGCCGCTGTTCTCGAGCTCTACGATGATCCGGAACTACGTATCTCATTGGGGCTGCGCGCTCGTCGGCTAGTTGAAAATAAATTTACAATGAAGCATACCCTGGACCAAATGGAACAAGTATACCTCAAGCTTTCTCGATGAATGCATGTCACTCTTGTGATGCGGAAGAGAAATCAGCAAAGAGATGGCTTCGCGTACGGACCATCACTGCGGCTGTTTGCTCCTTCCCTCTTCTTCTTCATATGTTTGGAGTCCCAATCCCTTTGGGGGTGCAGGGAGTCTTAGCGACCATTGTGCAGTTTTTTTCGGGCTGGCCTTTTTATGTCGGCGCTTGGTATGGACTCAAGCGTTTTTCGGGCAATATGGACACGCTCGTTGCTATCGGAACGACAGCTGCCTACTTGTTTAGCTTTTATGTGATATTTGTCGATCCAAGCAGAGGGATCTATTTCGAGACGAGCAGCGTTTTGATCACCTTCATTTTGCTTGGAAGAGTTCTCGAAGCCCGTTCTAAAGCCCTGGCGCAGTCGGGGATGCGCGCTCTTTTAGAGATGCAACCGAAGGCAGCAAAAATCCGAAAAGGGGGGGGGGTTGTTGAAATTCCCATAGAGGAAGTGGCGATCGATGATCTTTTTCTCGTCCGTCCAGGAGAGAGGATTCCCGTTGATGGAGAAGTCGTGGAAGGGATCTCTGTTGTCGATGAGTCGATGCTCACCGGAGAAAGTGTTGGCGTGGAAAAGAATGTGGGCAGTCCCCTCTTTGCTGGAACGATAAACCACCACGGAGCTTTGACTGGAAGAGCGACTAAGGTAGGGTCTGAGACAGCTTTGCAGACGATCATCCATCTGGTTGAAGAAGCGCAAAAAACTAAAGCGCCAATCGAGCGCCTTGCCGATAGAGTTTCTGCGTTTTTTGTTCCTCTGGTTCTTCTCGTCTCTCTCCTTACCTGGATATTATGGAGTCTTCTCGCAAAGGATGGTGTTGAAGGGCTCATCAATGCAGTTGCCGTCCTAGTGATCGCTTGCCCCTGTGCTCTTGGTCTTGCTACTCCCATTGTCATTCTCGTAGCTACTGGCGAAGCGGCTCGGAAAGGAATCCTGATCAAATCGGCTGAGGCGATCGAAAAGGCGAAAGAGATCAACCGGATCCTGATCGATAAAACTAATACCATCACTGAAGGGATTCTTCAGGTAGAAAAGGTGGTCTTGGAGGATCAGTATCTCCCGATTGTGAAAACCCTCTGCGAACATTCGCAACACCCTGCTTCCGATGCCCTCCTTGCGTACCTCAAAGAGAGCGTACCAACCCTGCCTGAAATGCTCGCATTCCACGCCGTACCGGGAAGGGGGGTGAGTGGGTTTTTTGACGAGAGGAAGTACTATTTGGGGTCGGCCCACTTTTTGGAAGAGCAGCGGATTCTCCTCCATACCCTCAAACCAGAGCTGGATCAAGAGGCTGGGATGCTTGTTCTCTTTGCTGTCGATAAACTTGCTCTTGGCTATTTTGTCCTTTCTGATCGGATCAAAGAAGGAAGTAAAGCTGCACTCAGGGAATTCAAGGATCGGGGAATCGAGACGATGCTCCTCACCGGAGACAGGGAAAAAGTGGCAAAGTCCGTCGCTGAATCACTCGATTTTGATCAGTACGCTGCTGAGGTTCTTCCAGAAGAAAAGGCGAAATATGTGGAAGAGGCAAAAACGGCTGGAAAAGTCGTGGCAATGGTCGGTGATGGGGTCAATGACGCCCCTGCGCTTGCGGTGGCAGATGTGGGGTTTGCTATTGCTTCCGGAACCGATGTGGCGATGGAGTCTGCGTCGGTGGGACTGATGCGCTCCGATCTTTGGGGGGTGATCGAGACAATTGACCTCTCGAAAATTGCCTATAAAAAAATTAAGCAAAATCTCGTTTTCGCTTTTGGATACAACATTCTGGGGATCCCGTTAGCTGCCTTAGGTTTTCTGAATCCTATTATCGCGGGGATAGCGATGGCTCTAAGTTCTATCTCGGTTGTCCTCAATGCCCTCGATTTGAAAAAGAAAGTAGCCAAGTAAGTTCCTTTTTTTTATACTTAAGCACTATGAGAGATCAATGGATCGATTGGCTTCAAGACAAACAGCGTCATTTTTTTTATGGCGTAATTCTCGTCATTGCTGTTTTTTTTGTCGCTTTTCAAATCGCTGGGAAATTTCACAAGGGACCTACTAGCAATTTTTTTGCTGCAAATCAGGTCTTTGAAAAATGGTTATTACAGAAAGAGCCATTCGATAACTTGGAAAGCGCCCTACAAAAACACCCCGAACTTGAGACGAAATTTGGTGCGCGAATTGCCGAGAAGTTCATCGCGCAGAATGATGGTGAAAGCGCGGAGCCCTTTGCAAGCCGTGTTTTTCAAAGAGTTTTTCCCGAGATTCCCGAGCATTCTACTTTTGCACAAGGCTCTCTTCTCATTGCCAAAGGGAATTTAGAGGAGGCCTTAACTATGGCCGTCAGCCTTAAGGAGCGGCTCGATAACGATGCATTGCTCTATGGCTTTAACCTAGTGCGGATCGCAAGTCTCTGCCGCGCGCTCGATGTTTCTGCTGAAGAGCAGGTTGCTCTTCGAGAGCTCGAGGGATTCATTGAGGAGAAGTCAGAAGCTGCCCTTCTTCTGAATGAGTGCTTCAAAGAGGGGACCACCACCCTTTCCGACTATATCTCCCAGAGAAAAACCCAATAAAACTTTCCTTTGAGCTAAACGCTATCTGATGATTTGACTCATTTGACTCAAATTTGTTAGAATGAGTCAAAAAGGAGTAGCGGTGTATTACCCTGATTCAGAATCTTCCACGATAGAATTCAAGAGAGACTTCCCTCAAAATGATCAGATCATCAAAACGGTGATTGGGTTTTGCAATCAAAATGGAGGAAAACTCATCATCGGAGTGAATGATCAGGGACAAGTGACCGGTGTCGATGATGGTCAAATTGAAAAAGCCCTCAGCTCTTTGGATAAGGCCATTTTTGAATCAACAGTTCCTCCAATCATTCCAAGTGTGTACGTCCGCAGATTAGGTGAGAGGGCTGTGCTGGTTATCGAAGTTTCTAGAGGGATGAGCAAGCCCTACTATCGCCGGAAAGAGGGTCTAGAAAAGGGGACCTATATTCGACTTGGGCGCAATACGCTTCGAGCAAAAAGAGAGATAATTGAAGAGCTGCGGTGGCAGGCGAGTAACCTCGATTTTGAAGCATTTCCTATTCATACAGCTTCCACTGAAGATCTCAACAAAGAGAAGATTTCAGTTTTTTTAGAAAAAAGAAAAAATAGAAGTGTTGCTTCACCTTCCGAAGAACTTCTTCGCTCTTACAAGATCATTCAATCGGAGCATGGGAGAGTTTATCCCTCTCATCTTGGGCTCCTTCTTTTTGGGAAAAATCCACAGCAATTTCTCTCTGAAGCGATGATCATCGCTACCCATTTTGCAGGGAATTCTGGGAGAGAGGCATTGGCAACGGTTGATTGCGAAGGGACTCTTTTTGAGCAGTTTGAGCATTGCTTTGCTTTTCTGCAGAGTCGCTTGCACAGATCATATACCATTCAAGGTCTAATAAGGGATGAAGAGCTCGAAATTCCTCTGGTTGCGCTTAGAGAATCTTTGCTTAATGCTCTTATCCACCGGAATTATCACATTAAAGCTCCGGTCAAAGTCGCAATTTTTGATAACCGAGTAGAAATCTTTAGCCCTGGGCATTTTCCTGGTCCATTCGATTCGAGAAACTTGCTTTCCGGAATCACTTATTTACGCAATCCGGCTATTTGCAAAGTGATGCGGGAGGCGGGATATGCGGAAAAGCTTGGGAGCGGTCTCATTGCAATTTTTGATTCCTATAGAGAAAAAATGCTTCCAACTCCAGTTATTGTTGAGGGAGAAAATTTTGTGAAGTACACCCTCCCAAGAGAGGGAGAATTCCAATCGATGCGACTAAAAGAAAGCGCTGAAGATCCTCTTCTTTCATTATTTGTCTATAGCGATGAGGTAAGCATTGGAGAAATCATGGATTTCTTGAAGGTGTCGAGAGCGACAGCTTCAAGACGAGCTAGCGAGCTTGTGAAAATAAGAAAACTACAGCGGGTTGGGAGAACCCGCTCTGTTCGATATCGAATTGCCTCCCCTACTGCTGAGGAGGGTTGGGGACTTCTTTGAAGTGATGGAGCATGTGTTTCCCAGCATGCAGGCCAATGACTAGGAAAACCAGTGGAGCGAGAAAGATTGCAACGATGAGTGCGACGATTCCCACGATCATCTGCGTCGTTTTTTCCATCTTAGAGATTTTACTCGACATCGACTTTGAGAAATTGTGGATTTTCTCAGGCATAAGAATACTGATGATTCCTCCAGCTCCTGCTAGTAAAACACTAAGCTCTGCTCCCCAGAAAACTAGGGTAAACAAACTTGCCAACACAAAAAGAAGACAAAAGAATATCTCGTACCGATGCTTTTGTGCATATCCTTCGAGCTCTTTCACTGACATACCATCTTTTTTCTTTTCTTCTTCCATTTAGGACCTCTTTGAAATATATGAGCAATTTCCAAAACATGCTCTTGATTGCAATTTAAATATTCGATCGTATTTTGGCAATACCGTTTCTTCTTCTCCTTGGTTTTTTTTGGAAAGTACTCTAGAATGAGGCTCATTTTATGTGAAGGAGAGTCCTTTTGATCATTGCTAGGGACCATCGAGTTTCAATAGATACAGGTTTAGAGTGGGCAAAGTGGGGAATGCTCGGCTGCGCTGCTTTGCTGATCTTCGGATTTGTCATTGCCCTAGCGAGGCCCATGAAAGTTGCCGAATATGGCGCTCGGCGACTGACCCCTCTCTTCCATGACCGGCTTGAAGGGATTCTCACAGGTCCGTTAGCGCTGAGAGAAAACAGCCGCTCCCCCCTTTCTCTTTTCCTCGAGCAAACCCTTGTCCTCCTCTCTCAAACGACCAGACCGGGTATGGCTGTGGAGCAGCGGGGGTATTCGATTGGAATTCGCGGAGTAGAAGGCTTAAGAACGGTAAAAGAGGGGGAGGAGTTCTACCTTTCTCTGACGCAAAACGCTGTCGGAGAGGTTGATGCGATTGCCTTCTCCGAGGGACCCGCAAATCTTTCAATGAAAGCTCAACCGATTGAGAAAAATGCCCTTCTTTTGAAACTGACTACAGACACAGGGGTGGAAGAGGAGGTTATCCTTCCCTCTGCGCAGAGTTCTTTAGGGCTAGGAGCTCACCTTCCTGCTACGGTCTCCCTCAAAGAGGCCAAGTGTTATGGAGTGGATCGTTTTTTTGAGTACTACGGGGGATTTGAGTATCGTCCGCTGAGCCAAAAGCAAAAATTGGAACTTTTTGATGACAATGGCTCCTATTTTCTTTTTGTTGGAGCGGGAGATTTTCTCACTTTCCACGAAGGGAGATGGCAGCCGATCAACTCTTTTGAATGGGCCAATCCATTGACGCCGCTCGCTCAGGTACTATCGGCCTCATCGGGGCAACTGGTGATAGAGATCTGGGATGAAAAGGGATTTTCTCTTCTGCAAACTAGGGTTGGACTGGCAAATTTATCCCCTCTGTATGTGAGAAGCGATCAACTCATCACCGCTCCAAAACTTAGGAGCGCAAAGCAGGTTAGCTGTCACATGGGAAAGAGGCGATTCATCTTGCGCGAGGGTGACTGGATCATCAAAACCCAAAAAGGGTGGCATAAGTTGACTGCTATGGATGAGATTGTCTCCTACTTGTGGCACGCCACGCGAGGAGAACTCTTTGTCGTTGACTCGATCGATGCTGGGTCAGGGCTCAAAGGGCATTACTTCGATGAAATGCGCTCGCAGGTTCAACCGCTTACAATCTCTCTTGCCAATACTGCCGGAAAAGCAACCCCTAATATGAGGCACCGTTAATCCAAGCTATGAAACATTTATTTCCTATACTCTTTCTCTTTTCTTTCTCTAGTCTTTGCTCGGTGACGATCGAGGAAAAGCTCGCCAGCAGCATTTCTGGAAACGGGTCCAATGGCGCTGATAGCGAGGTTTACTTAGATCAAGTCAACTATCAGATCAAAACACTGCGTGAGAATCTTCAATCTGAAACAGTTGCAGCGCAGGAATTGATCGAGTCCGATGCCGATGATGAGGCTTACAGATCGATCCTGCAAAGGGTGCAAACCATCAAAACCGAGCTCGTTGCCTTGCAACAGAATTGGCGGGCTACGGCGGTGAATGAGGCAAAAAGGGAAGAAGAGGGATATTCCCTGTGGGATCAGGAGGAAACGACGTTAAGCCATTTGGTCATGGAATATGGCTCATCTGACTATCTCTATGTCGTCCCCCCTGAAATGGCCAATCTAAAGATTGCGGTGCACTCGAATATCCCGATCCCACGTGAATCTTGGAGTGAGGTACTCGAGATCATTTTAGCTCAAAATGGTGTAGGAGTGAAACAGGTCAATCCTTTTGCTCGTCAGCTCTTTGTTTTTAAGCAAGACCCATCGGCTGTCTCAGTAATTGCGTCGAAATTGGAGGATATTCTTCATATCCAGGATCATCGACGGATCTTTTTTGTCTTTTCTCCTCCTGCAGAGCATTCCAAATCGGCCTTCCAGTTTTTTGAGCGGTTCTCTGATCCAAAGGCGACGTTTGTCTACAATATTGGGGGTAAGGTTGCGATCGTCTCCACTCGCAATGAGATTGAAAAGCTGATGAAGCTGTACAGATCAGTCTGGAAAGATCCGGCAGGAAAGATTTCTAAGGTCGTTTCCGTGACAAAGATGAGCGTCAAGGAGATGGAGAAGATTTTAAAGACCTTTTTTCACGAGTCGATGGAGAAACAGACGCGGGTTCCCTTCGGCAAGTTTGATAACCAGGGGCTTTCCATCATCGCTCCAGCGCAAGGGAACGCTCTTGTCCTTATGGGAAATCGGGATGTGGTAGAGCGAGCCGAGAAGATTGTTAGGGAGACTGAGGGACAGCTACTCGACCCAGCCGAAATGGCCATTTACATCTACACCTGTAAGCATAGCGATCCTAATGACCTCGCCAAAGTGCTCGATAAGGTCTACTACTCACTGATCTATGGGATTCCAGAGTTTCGTGAAAATATCGATATCAGCTATACGGCGCAAGGCTCTGCGATCCAAAATCCGCCTGATGGGTATTCGCCTGCTCCTCCTCTGCAGGTTCCTCCGCAGCAGTTCAAGCCGGAGATCGACTCAAAACTCGAGATCGAACAAAACTCCGAGCATTTCATTCCCGACCCGAAGACAGGGAAATTGTTGATGGTTGTCCGCAGGGATGTGATGCCCCGGATTAAAGACCTTCTGCGCAGACTGGATGTCCCAAAGAAAATGGTGCAGATCGAGATCCTTCTCTTTGAGAAAAAACTCAATAGTCAGGCGAACTACGGTCTCAATCTCCTCAAGCTCGGTGATTCAAATGGAATGCGCTATGATGGCCCGAAATTGCCGGGGCCTGATGGCCTTCAAGATCCGGTGGGAACGGGTGTCCTCGCCTTCTTATTTAGTGGTCATAAGACGAAGCACTTCCCAGCGTTTGATTTTGCTTACAGTTTCTTGATGACGCAAGAAGATATTCAGCTCAATGCGGCTCCATCGGTGATAACGGTTAACCAAACCCCTGCGACGATCTCCATTCTGGAGGAGATTTCGCTGAACAATGGTGCCGCTCCCATCGATACCAACAAAGGGATTGCCTTTGAAAAGTCTTTCACCAGAGCGCAGTATGGGATCACAATCATCTTGACCCCCATCATTCACGTTCTCGATGAGGAAGATGATTGTGGAGATGCCACTGGTTTTGTCACTCTACAGACGAACATCACCTTTGATACAACACAGCCGAGCTTCAAAAATGACGATCAGCCGCCCGTCGTTCGGCGCCACATTGAAAATGAAGTACGCGTTTTCGATGGGCAGACGATTATTATTGGTGGCCTTCGCCGTAAATCGGTGCGCGATATCACACAAAAGGTCCCTTTCCTCGGAGAGATTCCCGGTCTTGGAAAGCTTTTCGGTTCAACGGAGCTATCAGACGACACTACCGAGATGTTTTTCTTCATCACTCCAACAATCATCACCGATCCGAAAGAGGAACTCCTCATGGAGAGATGCTGCCAGTTGCAAAGGCGTCCTGGGGATCTTCCTGAGTTTCTCGAGTGTCTGGTCTACGCTCGTCAGTGCGAGAGAAAGAGATTCTTTTCAAGCAGTATTCGGACATTTTTTGGGGAGAAACAGCAGTTTTATGAGTGATCTTGAAGCCTTAGCTGGCCGCTTCGGCCTTCAAATTGCCCGCGATCTTTTTGCATATCCCTTTATCAAAGAGAAACAGCAGGTCATCCCCTATGAATTTGCAAAAACGCATCTGATCCTTCCCTTAGAGGAAAAGGGGGATACCCTTTTAGTGGCAATGGCCGACCCTCTAAATTTTGAAGCAATCGAGGAAGTGCGTCTCCTTACAGGCAAAGAGGTAGAAGAGGTTCTCTCATCCAAAGAGGCGCTAGAATCTGCCATCGAACAATCCTATCACCAAAGCGAAGCTGCTGCTGCAAAACTTTTCGATTCTTTAAGGGAAAAGGCGGGTGAGCTGACAAAAGAAGACGATGGGGAAGGATATGATCTGCTCGCGCAGAAAGAGTCTGATTCCCCTATTGTTCGGATGCTCAATACGATTCTTCTCGAAGCAATCCAGCAGGGGGCATCTGATATTCACTTTGAGCCTCTTGAAGTAACCCTCTCTGTTCGCTATCGCATTGATGGCGTTCTTCAACTTCGTCATTCTCCTCCGAAAGAATACCAATCGCAGTTGCTGACTCGGATCAAAGTGATGGCAAGGCTCGACATTGCTGAGCAACGCCTCCCCCAAGATGGCCGGATCAAGCTCAAGCTCGGGGGGAGGCAGATCGATTTTCGTGTGAGTACGATCCCTGTCGTCTATGGGGAGAGGATTGTCTTAAGAATTTTGGATAAGAGCAATATTCTCTTGGGGCTTAATAAAATTGGGATGCACCCTTCCCATCTCGAAACATTCAAGAATCTCATTACGATGAGTGAAGGGATTGTCCTAGTCACAGGTCCCACTGGAAGTGGTAAGACGACGACTCTTTATAGCGCTCTCTCTGAGATCAATTCCAAGCATACCAACATCATGACAATTGAAGATCCCGTCGAGTATAAGTTACAGGCAATGGCACAGATAGGGGTGAACCCAAAGATCAACCTCACATTTTCTATAGGGCTGCGGCATATTCTTCGCCAGGACCCCGATGTGATCATGATTGGGGAGATCCGCGATCGAGAAACAGCGGAAATTGCCATTCAAGCATCGCTCACGGGTCACGTTGTTTTGAGTACCCTTCATACAAATGATGCCCCATCGGCGCTCACCCGTCTTGTCGATATGGGGATCGAGCCCTATCTCCTCTCCTCTTCAGTCATCGGCGTTCTCGCTCAGCGGCTTGTCCGCTCAATATGCCCAAAATGTAAAGAGTCCTATCGCCCCACTGAGCAAGAGTTAGAAAGCCTGGGCATCGATGGTGTTGACCATCTCTACATTGGACGAGGGTGCGATGAGTGTTTTGATACGGGGTACAAAGGGCGCAAGGGCATCTACGAGTTGATGCCAATGTCGAGTGCAATCAAACGGCAACTCGTTGAAACGGCTGATAGCGCTCTTCTTCAACAAGTGGCGAAAAAAGAGGGGATGGAGAGCCTTCGCACCGATGGGGGTCGACTCGTAAAAAAGGGAATCACAACCACCGCTGAGGTCCTCCGCGTTACAAGAGGTTACGAGGAGTAGCCGATGCCTATTTTTCGTTACAGAGCCCTCACTGAAACAGGAAAGAAAATTAGTGGTGTGATTGATGCCGATTCCTTTGAGCTTGCCAAGGAAAAGCTTCGCATTGATAAAGTACTCGTTACCAAGCTTTCCACTCTCAGTGAAAAGAAAGAAGTCACTTTAAGTTCCCAACGTCTGCTTGCTTTTACGAGAGAGATCGGCCAGCTCCTGGAAGCTGGGCTCCCCCTTTACGAAAGTCTTCTGACGATTGAAGAGAAGTATCGCCGGAGCCGTTCCCACTCTCTTTTTCTCGACCTCTGCGATCGCCTGAAAAGTGGTTATCAACTTTCAGAAGCCCTTAAAAAATACCCAAAGTCCTTCGATGAGATCTATATCTCAATGGTTCGTACGGGAGAGCAAACCGGATCACTCACATGGGTTTTTCAGCAGCTCCATGAACTCATCAAGAGGCGACAAAAGCTGGGGAAGCAGCTCATATCGGCTATGGCCTACCCCGCTTTTTTAGGAGCTTTCTGCTTTTTTATCGTCATTGCCCTCCTTCTTTTTGTGATCCCATCAATGCGCGAACTCTTTGAGGGAAGAGAGCTCCATCCGCTCACAGAAGTCGTTTTACGGTTAAGCCGATTTTTAGAAACGGGTCTCATCCCGAGCCTTCTCACAGCAGGCGTGCTGATCACCGGAGTGATCTATTTTTTTAAAAGAGAAGGAGGACGACTTCTCTTAAGCCGGGCCTTGCAAAAAGTTCCCCTAGTGAAAACAATACTCATGCAGGCTGCTCTCATTCGTTTTTGTCGAAGCACTTCGATCCTTCTCTTCGGAGGGGTCCCACTCCATACAGCACTGAGCATCTCTCAGAAGGTGGTGAAAAATCCCCTTTTAGAAGAGGCCGTCAAAGAAGCAGAAAGAGAAATTGTCGAGGGGAAACCCCTAAGTGAGCTCCTCCACCGATCGCGCCATATCCCTCCGCTCGTAACGCGGATGCTCTTTATCGCAGAAGAGACGGGAAAAATGCCTGAGATACTTCAGAGCCTTTCGGATATCTATGATGATGAGCTTGACTCGAGTCTGACTCACATCACAACCTTTATTCAACCTGTCCTTCTTCTCATCGTTGGGGGTATCGTAGGACTCGTCGTTCTTTCAATTCTCCTTCCCCTTACAGATGTCGGCTCACTCATCACTACTTAAACTCAAGTGGCAACCCATCTTTCCTCTAAGCAGAGTAGCTACTTGAGTTACTTAAATCTCTTGCCTTAATAAAAAAAAATGCTACACTCAAGAAAAACGGTGTTTGTAGGGAGGAGTAGCCCTTTTCTCCTGCAGTAGAGTCGACCGAAAATATCGAAGTGAATTACACAGGATTTTATCGATGGTGAAGCAAATTTTTTTAGCAAGTCTCTTATTTGGAGCGAGTCTGTACAACCCACTTTTTGGAGATGTAGACAACAATATTGGATGTTCATCTTGCGTTGAAGAGTGTGATGATTGTTGTTGCCCTGAAGACGTCTGCATTGATTCCCTATACTTGACATTGAGGCACATCGACCCAAAAGGGGTAGGATATGAGGAAGGATACACAACATTAGAAGCTCTCTATTTCCCCTTTGTTGAAAATCATTGTTTCCAGCCATTTCTCGATGTTCGAGGACATGTGTTCAACGACGCAGAGTTTGCAGCAAATGCTGGAATTGGCTTGCGCTATTTAGATGATTGCTGCGCCAGCTGGGGGGCGAATGTCTATTACGACTACCGCTCGGATCGCGATCGGAAAGTCCATTTTCATCAAATAGGAGCCGGCCTCGAATATTTGACCGACTGTTTTGACGTTCGGCTTAATGGGTATTTTCCAATCACTCGAAAAGACTGCTTCAAAAAACTTCATGGGGAGTATGAAACGGACGATCTTAAGGTAGAGTGCTGTCTTGAGTCAGTTTCTTTCATCGGAGGCAATCTAGAAGTGGGCGTTCCCTTTTGTTTCTTCCCTTATGTCGATTTCTACATTGCAGGGGGACCTTATTATTACGATGCCAGGAAAACCAGTAAAGACACATGGGGAGGACAAATCCGCCTCGATGCTTTCATCTGCACAAACTTTCGGGTTGGCCTGATTGTTAACCACGACAGCATTTTCGATACTCGGGTGCAAGGGGTTGTCTCATTTACCCTTCCTTTAGGCGGTAAATGTGTGACTGACTGCGGCCAGTCCTGTGCGCTTCGCCGAGTAGAGCGAAATGAGATCATCGTTCTCAATGAGCTATTCGATTGGAGCTGGTGGTATTAGAGCTCCCTACATCAAATGGATGATTTGATCGGGCCTTAAGAGAGTGCAAACGAAATCATTCCTCTGCCCACGAAAAGCTATCATTTCTCCTATGAGAAACTCTTCGAGCATTCTCCTAGGAAAAAATCGTGGGCTTTTGACAGTAAAAGCATTTCACATACACCCTCTGAGTGCTGAGCATTTCCTTTTCATGCATTCGTTCTTTTCTCGACATCCTCTAGTAAATCGGGTAAAATAGTTCCCTATATAGAAAGAATTTTTTTACAGGGAAACCATGAAGAAGAAAAGAGCGTTTACACTGCTTGAGATCATGATTGTGATCTTTCTTATCGGCCTGATTGGGAGCATCATCGGTTACAATATGAAGGGTAGTCTCGATAAGGGAAAAGCCTTTAAAACCCAGCAGTCAATAGAAAAAATTCAAGATATTCTTGAGCTAGAGATCGCCAAAGGGGTTGTCGTCACAAATGAACCCCAGGCTATATCAAACGCACTCGAAAATTCAGGAATCGTAAAAAATCCCAAGAAATTGATGAAAGATGGTTGGGGACAGTTCTTGAACGTAGAGATCGAAGCAGATGGGGCTGTCACTGTCACTTCCGAAGCCTTAGATGCCTATAAGGAGAAGATCAAAAGTGCAGGTGGAAAGGTGGACTTCTTCGATGACGATGAGAATGAAGAAGAGTTTTAGTCCTCTGTTTCAAAATTTTTTCAGAGAATCTGGCGGCATCTTTTCCCGCCAAGCTTTGTACTCGACCTCGCGAACTTTTTGCAAGTTCGTTTCGATCTCCGTCCTTTGCCTGACAAAAAAATTTGCAGCCATCTCCTTGTTAAAACTTTCGAAACAGAGGACTAGGCGCCCATTCACCCTTCTTGAGATTGCCCTTTGCATTGCTATCCTCTCTATGGTGGCTTCTGTTCTCGGACTGCAGATCCGGAATATGGTGACTGCTCACTACTTCCAAAAGAGCGTGGATTCTCTTCTCACTGACTTGCGCAAATTGCAGATCATTGCTCTGTCTGATCGGTCTGATCTCACTCTCAAGATCAATTGCCAAGATGGAAAATATAGTTACGAAGTGATGTCCGATGATCCCATTCCTTGCTTGTTGCCAAAGAAGGGAAGTCTTCAGGGGGTAAAAAAGATTTCTTTTTCTAAAAAGAGGATTCGAAGCAGTTTGGAGTTGAAAATTTTCTCCTCAGGTCGAGTAGAGCCAAAGGGAGTTCTCTCTTTTTACCCCGATGAGAAAGATAAACCACTTTTCATCGATACAGGGGGACCTTTGCGTATTCTTCGGACACTTGCCATGCAGACGTAAAATAAGTATAATTACACGAAAATTTTGGAGGTAATGCCCATGCGAATTACTAGTTCTAAATTCAAAAATGGAGAGAAGATCCCTAAACTCTATACTTGCGAGGGGTACGACTGGAATCCACCTGTCGAGTTTCATGATGTCCCGAAAGAGGCGAAGAGTCTTGTCATGATCATGGAGGACCCCGATGTCCCCGAGTCAATTCGTCCAGATAAGCTCTGGGTCCATTGGATCGTCTATGAAATCCCCCCAGATTGTCAGGGAATTCCCGAGCACTCTCCTCCTCCAGGAACACATGGCAGAGGAACCAACATGCGCACAGCTTACATGGGGCCTTGCCCTCCCGATAAGGAGCATCGCTATTTTTTCAATCTCTACGCTTTGGATATTATGCCAGACTGGCCCAAGGGGATGACGAAAGAAGAGGTGGAAAAAGCCATTGATGATCACATTATTGCCAAGGCGCAGCTCATGGGGACCTATGAGCTTGAGACGAAAGCGGGCTAAGCCACACTGGTTCTTTTAAATCCGAACTTTTTAAGTAGCTGCAGATTCTTTTGGGGAATGGATTTTGCCCAGAGCTCTGTCAGCTGCTCAGAAGAAAGATCCCTAGACTTGACAATCGATTTTTTCAGAAGATGCTCGAGAAATTGGGAGTTTTCTTGCTGAGCACTCCAGAGAAAAGCTGACTCATTTTTGCAATTCAGCCAGGCTGCAATAGTACCTTCTCCAGCTTCTTCACACCCACCTGTAAGCACGTGAAACCCATTTTTTACTACGATCTTGAATGCCTCGAAATTGACCTCCTCTGAGATCCATTTATCTCTACACAGGAGATTGTGCCCGTGAACATCTCGCTTGTTGAGGTCCGCTTTAAAACTGACTGCCCATCTTGCAACTTGTGGAATCGAGATCACGCGCTCAGCGAGAAATCGCAGAGGGGCTACTTGTTGTTTGAAGGCTATAGCGGTATTTCGAGACCAAGCCCAGTTGGTCAACCATATGTCAATGGGAAGGAGCGCAACTATGGATAAACCAGCCAACACAAGATGGACATTCACTGCGGGAAAAATCACAGAAGCGATGAAGAAAGAAATCGCCGCAAAGAAGAGAGCATTGATTCTATCTCCCCTAGCCTGATCATCATAATCCAAGCCAGCTTTGTTCAAGCTTGGCGAGAGTAGAGGAATCGCTTTCAAGATGCGGGCCTCAAAAGGCCTAGAGGGGAGTGGCAAATAAATTGGAATAGAGGACAAATCCTTCTCCTATGCAGGGTTATCTAAAGTTTGAGCGCAATGCACCATTAGATCCCTGCGGTGGAAAGCCTCTGGAATTGCGACTAATTTGGCCTTACTTCCTACATTCCGTGGGATCAGATAATAAATGACATAATTCGTAAAGAGTGTTTCAAATCGTGGCTTCACATATTCCAGCGAAAGATCTTGCTGTTTATAGCGATCAAAAGGGATGTCCGGTCTTCCTGGGACTTTGCAGTCATCGATAACAATGACGCAATTGTCTTTGTGAGTCTTAGTAATCGCGGACAATTCCTTGAGCAATGGCCAACTGGAAAACCAATGAGCGTCTAAATAAAAAAGAACTGGTTTATGAGCTAGGTTTGGTAATATTTCTTCAAGGACAGTTTCTGAGGTTCCTAAATGGCATGTAACATGAGGCATCTTCTTAAGAGTATCTTTACACTTGTTAAAACTATCTTCCAAAATTTCAATAGTATGCACTTCATCAAAGATATGAGCGAAGTAGGATGTGGTGGACGCTTTATGGGTTCCGGTTTCTATAACGGTATCGATTTCGTATTCGCCTGCAAGATAAGCGATGAAGGTTCCAATTTCTGGAGCAGTATTGAATGCGAACTTCTCCATCCCAGTTGCTCTTGCTGGATTAATTAAGACATCCTGAAAATGGTAGAAATTTTTCAGCTCTGTGACTTTGGAAGGGCCTAGTTGGATAGAAAAAAGAAAAATAGGATTGAGAAATAGGAGATAAAATAAGAGTGTTTTCATGCGCACCTTTAAAAAAGTTGGTTGTCCCACCCGTTCTGGTAAGGGTGATTTTCATCGCCATTTTTTATAGAGGGTTTTAGTAATAAGAAAAAGAGAAATTTTTATCGACCAAATTGGAAAGAGTGTGCAAGCTGCTGTAGATCAGTCTTCTGCGTTCTCCATTTTCCGATTGCAGAAGCCGGGTAGTCCGGCTTTTTTTCAATGGGGTTGACAACTATTTCTTTTAGGCTTTACTGTCCCAATTAGATAAAAGAGTCAGAGCATTGTGCCCTGGCGCACCCTATATTTAGGAGGAAGGGATGGAAACAGCAATCATGCTGGCCAAAGTATTTGGACCGTTCATGGGAATTTTGGGGCTATGGATGCTCCTTTATGGAGATAATGTTGTCAAAATTATGACAGCAACGAAAAGCTCTCCCGTGGCTCTCTATTCAAGTGCAGTGTTTAACCTGCTAATTGGCCTTTTTATTATTTGTAGCTACAACGTATGGCAGTGGGATATCTTCTTTTTTGTGACTCTGCTCGGATGGGTCATGTTCATCCGTGCTCTTATCGCACTCTTTATTCCACAGCTGGTCGTAAAAAGCCTAATGACCAAGACTTCTTGGATGAAGACCATGGGAATCGTTCCCTTTGTTTGGGGTCTTATCCTCACTTGGGCTGGCTACTACATGTAAAAAATCCTTTGCATCGATATCGGTGTAGAGTGATCTTTTTTCCCAAGTGGCCTCCCTGGCCACTTGGGAACTCCCTTTTTTTTGTCTAGTGTTGTATCCTCAAGGGAATTTATCTTAAGAGGAGTCTCATGCGTTTTTTCATCCTTTGTGTTTGCACATTTTTGACAGGTTTTTCTTTTGCTGGCGAAACCAAGCTTCCCCTCACTCTAAAAGAGAGGCAGCCCCACTGGCGACCCAAAATTTTGGAGCATTTCAGTGAGGGGCTTCCTAAAAGAGTGATCTTTTATGAAGAGTATGAGCAGGGATGTGAGATTCCGATGAAACAACTCGTCTATTTTTCTTCAGGACAATTGAAAAGTGAGACCGACCTTACGACTGTGGAAGAAGGGTCGCCAGGTTTTGAGCAGTGGAAAACCTCCTTTGTCCCTCATGGAGTGAGCGTGACCCACTTTACTGATGGAAAGGTGGAGAAGGTTGCTCATTATGATCGTGGCATTCTGCATGGAGAAGCCAAGGTCTTTTATCCAAATGGGACATTGCGAGGGAGCACCTTTTTTGATCAGGGAGTCCGTCATGGCAGTGGGGTTGCTTATTATCAGGACGGAAAAAAAGCTGAAGAGTTGACTTATGAGAATGGGGAGATTGTCGGAGATCTCATGCGATATTACCAAAGTGAAGCGAGAGCGATGCTCATTCCTTATGAAGCGGGGAAACCCCATGGGACCGCGTTTGAGTGGCATGAAAATGGGACTCTTAAGTCGACCCGCCGATTTCTGAGTGGGGTGCTCCACTCTGATGGGCGGAATCCCGCTGTGGTGTCTTACGATGGAAGTCGGAATATGATCGAGGTGCAAGATTTCGATCAGGGAAAACCGATTGGGTCCCATATCAAATATCATCCGAATGGAAAAGAGAGCTATAAGGTTCATTATGTCGAAGGGAAAAAAGAGGGAAAAGAGGAGTTTTTCTCGGAGAAAGGTGTTTGCAGAGGTGAGGGTGAGTATAAGGATGGCATCCCCTTAGGTAATCATTGGCGAGACCATTCGAATGAAAAACCGTTATATAGAGCGAAGTATGATCAAGACGGTGCCCTTATTGAGCCGATCCTCCAATTCAATGATGGGGGGCAAAAAATTGCTGAATATATTCTTGTCGATGGAGCTTATGAAGGAGTCCGCAGAGAATGGCACGACAATGGCCAGCTCAAGAAAAGCTTCAATTATGTAAAGGGAGAGCTTGAAGGGAAACAGGAAGAATTTGCCTCGAATGGACAGTGCACTCTGAAGGCTAGTTATACAAATGGCGAGCGCTCGGGCACTTATCGAGAGTGGACTGAGAAGGCTGTTCTCATCACTAAGATCGATTACAAAGAAGGGAAAAAAGATGGGCAGTCTCTTCGCTATTTTGACGATGGCACCTTGCAGTTTGAAGAGCATTTTGCAGGAGATGAACATCATGGTGCTCAAAAAGAATGGTTTGCAGATAGACAACTCAAATTTCAAGGGGAGTTTTCCCAAGGAAAAAAAGAGGGAAGTCATAAGCAGTGGAATGAGCAAGGGGTTCTCGTGACTAGCGCCTTCTATGTAGGGGATCTACCCGACGGGAAGGTCGAAGTGAACTTCGATTCCGGGAAAGCTAAGGAAGTGGCCCACTTTGATAAGGGAAAGCGCGAGGGCAAGACCCGCGAATTTTATGCAAATGGACAGAAGAAGGCCGTGGCTGTTTATAAGAATGACAAGCTGGATGGCGAGGTGATGGGATGGTATAAAGATGGCTCTTGTCGCTTTGTAAAGAAGTTCTCTGAAGGGAGGGCCATCGGAGAGCACAAAGAGTATTTTCAGCCTGTCGAAGGAGACAGCATAGGACAACTTGCCCGTATCTTTCGCTATGACAACGAGGGTAATCTCAATGGAGAACAAAACACCCATTATCCCAATGGGAATCAGCAGACGATTGTCCACTATAAGAATGGGCAGATCGATGGCATGAAAGCTCTTTGGGATCCTGAGGAGAATCTAGTTGAAGAGGCGACTTACCTAGAAGGGAAACTCCAGGGGCGTTTCTATGAGAGAACCCAAGATGGAAGAGAGGTGATCTACCATTATGTCAATAACATCCGAGAGGGGTTGCATGAGATGTACTATCCCACCCATCCTTTTTTCGGTCGCATAAAGGCATTCGAAGTTCCCTATGTGAACGGACAGCCCCATGGGGAAGCGATCGAGTGCAATGAGGCAGGTGTTAAAATCTCCAGCACCCTCTTGGTCCATGGGCTCAAAGAGGGAGAGGCTTCAATCTACAATGCGGATGGGAAGCTCTTCATGACAGTCGCATTTAAGGAAGATAAGCAAAACGGGCCTGCGATCCAATACTTTCCAAAAGGGAAGGTTTTTCGGGAGGTCACCTTTATCGACGATCTAAAAGAAGGTGAGGAAAAGACTTATTTTGATTCAGGGGAGCTCGCCTCAATTGCTCTTTATAAGAATGGGAAGAAAGAAGGACTTTACCAAGAGTGGAATCAGGAGGGAAAAATTCTCTTTGAAGGGGAGTTCAAAGAGGGACTCAGGCATGGGAAGTTCAACAAGTACTACGAAGATGGAGCTCCAAAGGTCATACAGGCCTATCTAGAGGATAAGCTGCACGGTGTGAAGAAGTCCTACGACAAGGAAGGGAATTTCACCGAAATTCAATACGATATGGGCAAGAAGCTCTGATGTGTTATCTTCCAGCATTTCACATACACACTCTTAAGCCCCAGGTTTGATCCACCAAGTTGTTTCCCATCCTGGATAACAAAAGCCACATTGGTCAGGGCCTCGCTGCTGCGTAACTGTGCAGTCCCATCCTTCAAGAAGTGGAAAGACCGGGTGATAATAGCGCCTCTCTGCGTTATCGAGCATGAGGATTCCTCCTGGCTTTAGAATTCGAATCGATCGTGCCATGCATCCTTTTCGGTTGCGTCCATCCACAACAATTAGATCAAAGTATCCATCCGAAAATTCGTCAGCAATAGAGTAATATGGGCGCTTTCGCAAATAGTGTTTTGCGGGGAAACAATCTGGGTTGGTTGATAACTCCTTTTGCACAAGAGCATAGAATCTCTCATCGTGTTCAACTGAATAGAGATTAGGGGTTCTTTTTGCAAACCAGAGTGTTGAAGCTCCTGATCCGAATTCGAGAATCTTTGCTTCGGGATTCTCCTCACAAAACATTTCCAGAAAAGCTACAGCTTCATCGGTTATCCATGGGACGGGGCGCAGGGAAAACGCCCATCCACCTACTGAAAAGAAAAGAAATAGGGGAAGCAGAACACGCATCATCATGGGGATATCTCTCAATTGTTTAACACTGGTACTGTGTTTCAAAAGTTTTTCAACTCTCAGTTCTTCCTTCGAGAGTGAATTTACAGACTAAATGTTACACTACCAATAACCGTTTTTCTAGTTCGGGAATGAACTGAAGCATAATGGGATCTTCAACTGCATTATATTCCGGGTGGGGTTTTGGGGGGACAGGATTTCGGTTCTTTCTACGAGGCATTTTTATATTATAGAAAAAATCTTCGTCCCGATCGGTATAGTGATTGATCCGAATCAAATCGACAGAAATGTTTTTTTTGTATGGAGAAACAGAGCATCTTTTTGTATGTTCATCGACAGGAAAGTAGGAGGTCTTATAATCGGGACAATGAACTTTAGTGAATTTTCTGACTGCTTTGGGTTGAATGATGCTTTTGATCCACTTGTTCCGATGGTATTTAGGGGTTGCCTTTTTTGTGAGTGTTCCAATCATTGTTTTATTTTCTGGAATGCGTTGAACACCTGATGTTCCATAAAGTTGCCAATGGATCGCCAGTCCTCCGAACTCTTCATAATCGGACAAGAATTTTGGTAAGCTAGATCCTTTGGTCATAACGATAAATTCATCTGTATCGATAAAGGCAATCCATATATTCTCTTCGCCTCTCTCTTTGAGAGTTTTGTTATATGTTCCCGCTTGGATATTTTGAATCCAGTCCTTATGATTTTTTGGCTGGAAAGGCCACTCAATAAGATCGACAATGCCCTCTTTGATGTAGGGGCGTAGGACTTCATAGTAATTGTCTTCACTAAGATGATTATAGAGATAAAAATGTTCAACGCCAATCATTCGGTGATATTCGATCCACTCTTTCAAGAAACGATCTTCATCGCGAAAAATCGCGCAAATCGATACGTAGTGCTTAGGTACAGCAGAAAGATTTGCAAAATTAAGGAAAAAAAAGAGACAAAGGAGTCGCCTTACCATGTCTTCTTAACCTAGTTTGCTGTGGAGCATTGTTTCCACTTGCTTGGGAACAAAAGCTGTTAAAGGAGCTTTTTGGGAGGCGAGCTCCCGTATGAGAGAGGCGCTGATTTTTGGATATTTTTCAGCAAGCAAAAAGAAGGTGTCAAGCCCTCCTAATTTGTGATTGGCCATGGCCATTTGTTGTTCCCATTCCAGATCGCAGGCAGAACGTATCCCTCGAATCAGAAAATCGATGCCACGGGTTTTGGCGTAGTCGATCACAAGCTGGTTAAAGCTGACAATCTCTACATTTTCTAGAGAACTTGTCTCCTGAGTAAGGATGGCTATCCTTTCCTCTTCCGAAAGGAGGGGATTGCTCTTCTTTGAATTCACGCCGATGCCAATGATGAGTCTATCACAGAGATGGCGCGCCCTCTGGATGATTTCTAGATGGCCTAGGGTAGGAGGGTCGAATGTTCCAGCGAAAAGAGCTTGTCTCAATGGGCACTTCCTTGGCTAAAAAGCCTTCTCTCAAGTTCAGGTACATGTGTAAGCATGATCAAGTCTTCTGTCTCGTTATACTCTGGATTGGGCATGGGAGAAATGGCACCTCGATTTTTACTTAGCCGAGGAACTTTCACTTCAGTGAAGAAGTCTTCATCACGATAATAATAGTGATTCAGTCGGATGTTATCGATAGATAAATAAGGGCTTGTTTCATGGGGGTTAAGATGAACTTTATGTTCATTTACCGGGAAAAAGGGTGTGTGATACCGAGGGTGATGGACACTTACAAACTTCGAGACTGCTCTTGATTGAACAATACTCTTGATATAGAGATTCAGCTCGTGGTTGAAGGGAGCTTTTCGAGTGAGGGTTCCGATGAGGGTCCGATCATCCGGGATGCGTTTTACATTCGATGTTCCGAAAAGCTGCCAATTCATTACAATGCCGCCAAACTCCTCAAATTCTGAAAGAAAGAGGGGGAGACTTTTCTCAAAGCTGAGTGTAATAAACTCATCGGTATCGATGAAAGCAATCCATACATTGTCATTCCCGTTCTCATTGAGAATTTTATTGTATGCAGCTCCCTGAATGTTTTTCTGCCAATCCAATTCAGATTTTGGCTCGAAGGGCCACTCAATCAGGTCGACGATTCCCTCTTGGACATAGGGTTTGAGCACTTCGAGATAGTTGTCTTCGCTTAAATGATTGAAGAGATAAAAGTGCTCGGCGCCCATCATACGGTGGTATTCAATCCACTCTTTGAGAAAACGGTCCTCATTGCGAAAAATTGCACAAATTGACAGGTAGTATTTAGGAGAGGCAGATACACTAGTGCTGATCAAGCACAGAAGAGCAACAAATAATCGTTTCATATTATTTATTTCTTTTTGCTTTAGGGAATAGTTCAAACGGAAAAGCTTGGAGTAGCAGGTCGAGATCGCACTTCGGTAGGGGCTCTCCTCCCATTTCTAAAGCTTCTTCAATAGAAGTTGCATACTGGAACTCATTGCGATTCGTTCCATAATAATAATCTTTATACTTAAACATTGGCTCATTATCGGTTAAGCGAAGTAAACGAGCAGGTATACCAAAAGCTTCTGCAACAACCAAGCCATGCAAGGAGGTAGATATGACAAATTTGCTATCAAGCACTTTTCGTATGACACTGTCCCAGTTTTCTTTAACACTGACCAGATTGGGATTATCACGAAATAAATACTCATCGGAAAAGTGAGGGATGACAATGTACTCTCGTGAGGGGTTTTCTTTTCTTTTGAATTCAGGGAAGAGTATCGGAAGCAAAAGGGCAGGATCACCGTAAATTTCCGGACAATCGATATCGATCTCCATGAGTTTCTCTCTCGTTAGCGGTCCTCTAATCGCTCTTACATCCAATTGGGTAAACCGAAAGGTGCTTTTGTCCTTCATATTTAGATGAGCACCTCTAATGCCCGAGCCCCAAACCACATCATTATCTTCTGCCAGATGAAGAATAGATCCGACAGCCAATAGTTTGTTTTTCCCATAATGACGTTTGTATAGCACATTAAAAGTTGTGCGAACTTGGTGACCTACGATTCTTTCTACAATTGCTTCAGAAAGTTGGTCTCCAAAATTAGTGAAGTGGTGGTAGATTCGGCTATCCCAATAGTACAAAGCAATCCCGCGATCTCTTACTGGGACCTCTTGTTCAGATTCAGATACAGGTTGAGCAAAAATAGTGGTGAGAGGAAATGCTAACAATAAAAATTGTATAGACGTTAAAGAAAGTAATTTCATAAATATCTCATTTTGTTACAATAAATTCAGGGTTTCAATATTCCCGCTTTAGAAAAAAGTCTTTTTTCGAGCTCAGGGACAAAACGGCTTATAGTTAGATCTTCGACCTTATTATACTCAGGGTTCGGTTGGATGGGGGGACAAGTGCGATTATTTCCTCTTCGCAGAATCATTTTAACGTTGTAGAAAAAATCTTCATCTCGCTGCGTATAATGATTGATTCGAATAGCTGCAATGCCAATATTGTAATTCTCCTCTGCAGGTTCGCATCGTTCTTTTCTCTCGTTCACACTATAAAAAGACTTCTTATATATCGGTTGATGGATTCGCTGAATGCTAGCAACAGCTTTTGGTTGTACAATACTCTTAACGTATACATTCCAATTGATCTCTAGAGGCGCTCTCAGTGTGAGAGTTTCAATAAGAGTTCTGTTTTCCGGGATTCGTTTTACATTCGAGGTGCCAAAAATTAACCAATTGATCACAAGTCCCCCAAAACCCTCGAATTGGGAAAGGTAATTTGGGAGACTATCTTCTTCAGTAAGAACGATAAACTCATCAGTATCAATAAACGCTATCCAAAAATTTTGATCGCCGGATTCCTTGAGAACTTTTCTATATGCACCACACTGAATATTTTCAATCCAATCGTCTTCTGATGTAGGGTGAAACGGCCAATTTACAAGATCGACAATCCCTTCTTTGATATAAGGACTGAGCACATCCAGATAGTCGTCGTCGCTTAAATGATTGAAAAGATAGAAATGCTCAACCCCGATCATTCGATGGTACTCAATCCATTCCTTAAGAAAACGATCTTCATTACGAAAGATTGCACAAACAGATAAATAATACTTGGGAGAAGCCGATAGAGCAGTACTTATGAGACAGAATAGGGCTAATAGGAATTTGTTCATAAGGATCTCTTCCAGTATAATTTAGACATTCTTCCTTACCGAGAATCTTCCTCAAACCACCAAAATGCAATTGATCCTTTAACCTGTTTCCCAAGTTCGTGAGCAGCTTGAATAACCCCTTTTCGAACAGATGGCCAATCCCAATCATCTCCACACATGATGCCTCCCTCATTCAGATGGGGATACCAATCGATGATATCGTTGCGGACACCCTCCGTTCGGTGATCGGCGTCAACGTAAATCAAGTCGGCTGTAATCGAGAGGGCTTTAGCAGCTTCACTGGTTCTCATTCGAATGGGAACAATAACATCTTGAAGACTCTTCTGCTTGACGTTGGAAAGAAAGAGCTGATAGAGGTGGTTCAGGCGAGGATCTCTTTGATGGACTTCTTCCGCTTCTGAGCCTAGCCAAGTGTCGACAGCAAATACAACGCCATCAGGCCCAACTTTTCTGGCAAAAAAAACGGTTGAAAGACCGGTCCAGCTTCCCAATTCAATCACAGATTTGATGTCCTTTCTTCGAAAGAAGCTACTGAGATGGTTTTGATTATTGATGCCGAACCAGCCGTGAAGGTCAACGGGAATTTCATTGATGTAGTCATAGATTGGATCGGCGCAAAATGCGCTGCTGAAAAAGAGTAGTGAAAATAAGAACTTCTTCATAAATGAACCTTTTTGTAGGAATTGGCAGTAAGGACGGAATAGTAGTGAATCCTAAGACAATTGGTCAAGAATTTTTCGACATGGCCCTGTTCATTCACTAAACCACCAAAAGGCACCTGCATTGTGGACTTCTTTCCCAAGTTCCTGAGCTGCTGCTTTTACCCCTTTTCGCACAGACGCCCAATCCCAATCATCTCCACACATGAGGCCCCCCTCATTCAGGTGGGGATACCAATCAATAATATCTTTGCGTACGGGCTCCGTACGATGATCGGCGTCAACATAAATCAAGTCGGCTGTGATATTAAGTGCTTTTGCCGCTTCAGTTGTTTTCATCCGAATAGGAACGATCACATCTTGGAGGCCTTTATTCTTTACATTGGAAAGAAAGAGCTGGTAGAGGTAGTTAAGGCGAGGATCTTTTTTGTGGACACCTTCTGTTACAGACCCTAGCCAGGTATCGACAGCAAATACAACCCCATCGGGTCCAACTTTTTCCCCAAAATAGACTGCGGAAAGACCAGTCCAGCTCCCTAGTTCAATCACTGAATTGATATCTCTTCTCTGGAAAAACCAATTGAGTTGGTTTCGATTGCCGAACCAGCCGTGAAGGTCAACGGGAATTTCCTTGACGTAGTCATAGATCGGATCGGCGCAAAATGCGTTACTTAAAAAGAGTAGTGAAAGTAGGAGCTTCTTCATAACGGAACCTTGGTTGGTTGCAAAGAGGGAATATTAGCGAATTAGTTGAAAATTGGGCAAGAATTTTTCAAGTAGAAAATTGCTCGCTACCGATGCAGCGGAAAAAAGAACAGACTGAGGATATGCTATAGGACAGTTTCTGAGACGATTATTCTGATATCGAAAGCTAATCCAGAGAAGATCTCTTAGAGAAAAAAAGGAGGAGGGTGTCTCCGTACGCTCTTTTGCTGGTGAGGGTCATGTGAGCAGGGGTGATCTCACTTCCTTTGCGTTGCTCGATGATGAGAACACCACTTGGAGTGAGTAGGGTGGAGATCGTTTCAAGGAGGGTAGTGATGGGGAGCGAATAAGGGGGGTCGATATAAATGATATCAAAGGTATCCCTCTTGCTTTTTAGCCTCTTAAGAGCTGCGGTGACATCTGTCTGGATGAGGGTGCTTTTTTCTGTGAGAGAAAGATTCTCTAGGTTGCTGCGCAGAACCTTCGCTGCCCCTCTTTCTTTCTCGACGAAGGTGGCGCTATTAGCGCCCCTGGAAAGGGCTTCGATGCCCATCGCTCCACTTCCTGCAAAGAGATCGAGGAATGTCGCTTCTTGAATCTCCCCTTGCAAAATATCAAAGAGACTTCCTCTTACTTTTGCTGAAGTAGGGCGGGTTTTATCTCCTTTTGGTGTTTTGAGCTCTCTGTTTTTGAGTGTGCCAGCCAAGACGCGCATTCATTGTTCCATAGAGATGGCCCCGCGAAAGGGGGCAACAATCTGCTGCGCCTCTTTGAGATGAGAGCGCTTCCCACTGATGAGGAATTGGTCGTAGCAGATCTTGGATTGGGCATTGGCCCAGTGTTTTTCAAGGGAGCGGCTGTTCCGCGTAGCCTCTTTAAGCGAGATGTTTTTCCGGATATTCAGCCAGTGCTCATTGTTTTGCCCTTGCACAAAAAGGGTGAAGTCGCAGAGCTCATCGATGGTTCCCATGATTGTATAGGCCTGTCCAGCAAACATGGGAGAGAAGGGTTTGCTTGAGGGGAAAAGGGTCACCTTCGCACCTGTATCTTTGGTGGCGATATCGACCACAACGTTCTTTACGATGGGGTGATGCAGGTTCTTGACTAGCCGGACGAGTTTGCGAGGGAATGCGGCGTTGGTATCTGAGTAGAGCAATTTCCCCCCTGTTGTATAGCTGAGAAGGTCCAGAAGGACGAGGTTATTCCCTTTCCCAGCAGCACTGCAGTAGAAATTGACCTTTCCTTCATATTTTTTTGCCCATGTAGCGAGGTTTTGTTGCTGTTTTTTTGTGCTGAGGAGGGTGTTCCCATCGGTAATTAGAATCACCGAGTGCATTGCTGCGTCGTCGAAGCGCTCAGGGAGGAGTTGGTCAAGAGATGTGTAGAGGTCCCCTGCGGCGAAGTGGGTCTTCGAAACCTCCCGTTCGAGGAAGTCTTCTGCCAACTGAACGGTTTTGGGTGTGACAGCCAAACACTTGGTTGAGAGTCTGGAGACTTTTTTGTCGAATATAATGATATTGAATGAGTCTCCCTCTCGTAGGGCGGCCATCGAGCGCTGTACGGCCCGTTTGAAACGGTTGAACTTTTGCTTGCCGATGGAGCTTGATCGATCGATGAGGAAGTAGAAGTTTTGTTGCATTGTCATGGAAGAGTGATCAAACTCGGGATGGAGGGTAAGGGAAAAGATGTATTTTTCTGAGTCGGGGCTTGGCATGAGGGCAACATCGATGTCGATTTCCTCTTCCCATGATAGACTGCTGGCAATTTCCTCGAGGCCATAAAAGTCTAGGGTGGGAAGGCTTCTTTCTGCGAGGCTTCTCTTCACCCACTTTGTACGCAGATAATCGACCGAATTAGGAAGGATCAGTCTGGGTGTTGTGCTCTCTTCCAATTGGGTGAACATTTTCTCTTCACTCATCTCTTCGCTTGCAGTTGGTTGTGGGGTCTTCAACTGCTCAAGGGAGGCGATAAAGTGGGTAGAGAGTTCCTGGGATTGATGCAGGGGAAGTGCTGTGGGGGAAAATTGCTCGCTGGTCATCGAGTAATCGTCTTCAATGGCTAAAGGGGCTGAGATTGTAGTGTTTTTAAGGGGAGAATTCGAAAAATCAAGGCTGGCCACTGCTTCTACCTCAAAGCAGAAAGGGAGTTCATCGATCTCATCATCGAGAGCGAACTCAGCGAGAGAGGCTTCATTTTCTGGATCGAAAAGAGGGGGCATTGTTGCGCTGTACTTATTCTCAGAGTATTCGAGCATGTTGAGCTCTTCTTCGCTGATCTTAGGAATGGCTGCTAAAGAGTTCTCATTTGCATGGATGCGCTCGATATTTGTTTTTTCGTTCTCTTCCCCTTTTTTGGCGAGGTATTGGAACAATTCTGAGTGGTGGGCAATGGCGATGACTTCATTGAGTGACTCTTCGAGAGCTCTCTCCATCTTATCGACGAGAAGTTCTTGTTCATCTCTAGGTAGAAGTGTAGGAGAAGGGGCGGGCTTCATCACCGCTATCGCTTCCTTTTTTGCAAAGTAGAAGGGGTTATCATAGAGAAACCAGAGCAGCCCTGCGTGCATGACAATCGAAGCAGAAAGACAGAAGATGGTCAGAGGGCGGTTGATGGTTCCAAACTTCATAAATTTTTCGTGATTGCAATTTTCGCTCTTTCGACGCGGGGAAGAAGATAAGGGAGCAGCGCCTCTTTATCTTTAGATAGATCTTCTAGGATTTCAAGAGCCGCCTCTTTGAGCTCTATGCCCTTCTCATTCTTCCCTTCGCCAAAAGCGCTTTTTGCCTGCGTGCTGAGCAGGAGGGCATCGAGGTAAGACATGTAGGCGGTGAAGATCTTATTTTTCTTTGGATCTAGCTCTCGTAGGCGGGTGTATTCCTCAGCGATCGGGTCTTCCGATGCATGGAAATCTTCCCTCATCCTTTTATAGAAGAAGATATCGGGTTTTTCTCCGCTCATCTTAGCTCGGATTTCCGCATAGTGCAGAGCGGCTTCCAAGTGGACGGGCTCGGCGATGAGCTTTTTTTGGATTTGAAGGTCTTTGAGAGTATGCAGAATGGTAAGGAGTTCAGGACTCTCGCCCTCTCTTTGATGCTGAGGGAGGAGAGAGTACTCGAGTTTGGCCTTGTGGAGCTCGGCGGTGTTATTGACCACCGATGTGATTTTACCAGCTGTTTTTACGATACGCTCATAATGGCCTAGAGATTCTTCAAGTTGTCCATCATTCTCTAAGGCTTTTGCAAGTTCGAGAAAGGAGCGTCTCTTCATCTTCCAATCGAGTTGCTGTTTCTCTTCTTGATTTTTCACGAGCATTTCGAGAAGAGTGATTTGCTCTTTGAACTGGTGATTGATTTCCAAGAGGTGAGAAAACTTGAGTGCTTCACTTTCCAAGTAGAGCGTTTCGGAAGAGAACTCAGCGCTCTGGTTTTCTTCTCCCATCCCGAGGAGATTCGTGTAGAGAACTTTGGCCCTTTCAAAATCTTCCATGTTCCCGGAGCGTGCCGATTGGAAATAGTAGTTAGAAAGCCATAGAAGGTTTTCGAGCTTGATCCCTCTTGTTTTCCAGGCATTTGAAGCATAGAGGTGGTCAGCAGCATGCCGATGAAAGTAGCGTTTGTTCTCAGGGTCGAGAGCTTTCAATCCTTTTGCGAGGTAGGAGTTGTAGAGCTCTAGATGGAGGATCTCACGATCGGAGAGGTTTTCATTCAGATCGAGAGCCTTCTCGGCATGTTCGACGAATAGCGTGGGATCGTGCCCGAGCTTTTGATGGCAGATCGCTTTGAGAAGGTGAGCCTCTGACAGAAAAGAGGGCTCGTTTCCATCGGCAATGTATTCTTCAAGATGGGGGATGGCTTCCCCGTATTGGCCGAGTTCTGAGAGGCATTTGATCATGACGAGAGAGTATTGCTGTTTTTCCCTCTCAGTGAGGATGCTCTCTCGGTGAAGGGCGTCATGGAGAATTTCGACGAAAGCTGCTTTTGCCTCTGGGCTACTCTCGTTGATAGGGTTCTTGACCTCTTCCATTGCGCAGTTGAGTAGGTGCCGCCAAGCGGCCATTTTCTTTTCACTTTCGGGATACTTTTCGATGAACAAGCGAAAGTTCTCTCTCGCTTCGCTCCATCGATCGGTATGGGATAAAAGAAGGGCGTGATCATAAGCTACGCTTTCTGCTTCTTCGTATTCAGGGTATTCCTCAGTGAGCATATTGAGATCGGTGAGCGCTTGGGTGAGGTCGCCGCTTTCTCTACATAGCTGTGCGTGCATCATGAGGATTTTCGGGACTTCCCGGTCTTTTGGGAAGGCCTGCTTATATGCATAGAGGGTGCGCTCTAGCAAAGCGACATCATTGAGGTAGCGGGAACAGTTGACGAGCAGTAGTAGAGCGGTTTTCTGTTCTTTAGATCGCCCTTTGCTACTTGTCACAAACGTCTCTAAGGGCATGATCGCCTGGGAGTAGTCGCCGAGGTAGTAGTGGCATCTCCCCTCGTAGAACTTTAGCAAATGAACTTTTTGAGTGGGCATTAGACTGATGACATTCTCAAAAAACGAAAGATACTCTTCATTCCTTTCACTCTGGTAGAGAAGGATGAGGCGATTGAATGCGGCTAGTCGGGACCGTTTCCCTCCCATCTCGTACACTTTATAGAAGGTATCGATGGCTGTTTTTCGGCTCTCTTTGATTTGGAGGATTGCCGCTTGAAAGAGGAACCTTTCTCTATGCTCGGGGTATTTTTCTGAGAGCTTCATGTAGAGGGTAGCAGCCCGCGTGTCTTCGCGCAGGAGGCGGTGAATCTCTGCGAGGGGAAAAAGGATCCGATCACTGTACTTCGATTGCGATAAAACCTTGTAGTGGGGTTTTGCCATTTTGAGGTAGAGAACCTTGTCTTCTTGGGTTTTACATTTGAGGGCATGCCGAAAACAGGATTCGGCGAGTAGATAGCGCACCTTCACCGCTCTGTTTGTGCTGTTTTGTTCCACTTCATGAAGGTACTTTTCAGCTCCAACGATAACGGAGAGAAATTCACGCATCTCAAACTTCGCTTGTAGGTGATTGAAGAAGGTCTTCGTGCGGATCTCTGAATTGCCGATCAGGTCGTAGGTCGCAAGAGCAGAGCGGAAGTCCCGCTCCTGAAAGTAGAGGTCACCGAGCATAGCTCTGAGGTGATCGCGCAAATTTGTATCGGGATTTTTTTCTAGAAAGTGGGCAATTTGCCTTTTGACAGATCCATAATCTCCATCTTTCCAGTACTCTGTAATGCGCCTAAGGATGAGCGCCTCTTTTGGAGAGGCTTCAGGAGACAATCCAAATACAGGCGCCGTCAGAAAAACCACCGTTAGAAGTGCATAGAGGCCACGTTTACATTGACCCAAAAATCGCTCTCCCATCCTATTGCCTCCAATAACAAAACTCTTTTTCGCCATTATACTTAGAGCCTCTTTTTTCGCTAGCTGGACTTTCTGAGATTTCGACGAGAAAATAGTGATTTACAGACGAGGCCGATCTTTCTATAATTCTGAAGAAAAGGGAGGGAGTTTGCCGATGGGAATCCAACTCATGTTTTTTGCAGCGCTCAGCATTGCTATTTCCAACCTATGCATGCGTCGAAGTATCGACTCTGGAGGGACGACAAAAGCCTATTTGATGATACAGCTTTCTCTTTCCTTTATCCTGATGATTCTTCTTAACCCTATGCGAACTGGAGACTATTCGTGGAGTACCTCCATGGCGGTTTTTGGTCTATCGGGAGGAGTCCTACTTGCTGGAGTGATGACTTTTCTCGGGAGGGCTCTTGAGAATGGTCCTCCAGGCCTCAGTATTGCTATGCTCAACTGCTCGTCGGTCATGCCTATCCTCGTTTTAGTTCTTTTCTTTGGTGCTCAATTTGGCTTTTTTTATAGCCTATGGAATGCAATTGGATCGCTTCTAGTGATTCTAGGTATATGCTGGGCCGGATGGGATGGAGGAAAAATCGGCAATAGAAAGAATTGGATTGTCTTCATCTTGCTCGCTTTTTTCGCTCACGTCGCCTATCTCGTTTTTTTGAATTGGCACGCCCTTTTTCTCAACTTTCCAGAAGGAGCGAGGCTTGGCCTCTCCTTTAGCCCTGAGGCAGTAAGCTCGCAATGGTTCATGCCCATGGTATTCCTTTCAGCTGCCATGATCCAAACCCTTCTCTTTTTCACTCATGAAAAGAGACTCCCTGTCAAGGCAGAGGTCTATTATGGAATGATCGGGAGTGTGACAAATGGCTTTGGTGCATTCCTCATGGTCCGTGCTACAGAGGTCGCTACGCCACTAGAGAACGCGATGATTTTTCCTATCTTCTCTGTTACCATGATTGTTGCCTGTAACCTTTGGGGAAAGTGGCTCTACGAAGAGCGGGTCAACTGGAAGGCAAACGCCCTTTGTATCGGCGGGATCCTGATTGGGTTAATCGACTGGAAGTCACTTATTGGTTAGTACTTTGTCAACCAAGTTTCACAAAAAAATGGCCGCAGATTTTTCTGCATAACTTTGTTTCAAAATCCTAGTCACTCGAAAGAGTATTCTTCCACGGCGTAGGAGTCGTAGTGGGTGATCACCTCTCCCGCTTTGCCCCCATTGAGCCGCTTGAGGGTGTCATAGATCTTTAGTCCCTTTGCATTTTCCCCTTTTCGGAAATAGAGTTTTCCAAGGCGGAGCAAGATCTCGGCATTTTCTGGGTCGAGCTGCAAGATGATCTCGTACTCCTTTTGCTCAAGATCGTATTTACCCAGTTCCTTGTAAAGAGAGGCTCGTTGCGCGTGGACCCAGGGGTCACTCGGCGCATACTCATCGATGATATGGTACTCTTCAAGAGCCTTCTCAAGAGCCACTTCAAATTTTCCCTTCATTTCCTCAGAGTCATACTCGAGGGGTGCCCAACAAAGTTCTTCATTGAGGGCGAGCTTTTTAGGATCTTGATAGAGAGTTGCCAGTGCGACATAGTTGCTCGCGAGGGAGGCGTGTGCTTCTAAGTCGGCTGGGTCCGACTTGATCAAGCGGATGTGTTCCTGAATTGATGTGAAGAGGAGCATTTCTTTTAACTTGAGAATGTCTTTCCACCTGGTCCAGATCCGAAATTTTTCCACAAGGTAACAGAGGGTCTCAGATGCCTGAATGTAGCGATTTTGCACACTGGGAATCTCCAGTTGGGAGATGAGATGAACGATTGCCTCAGTGATGCAGCAGTGGTACTCGAGAGAACCGATCCTGAAGGGGATGCAGCTTTGGGAGGCTTCTATGTACTCGTCTCGAAGGATCATCCATTTCTCAGGTCTTCTTCCCTGCAGGTAAAAGAGGAGGACCATGTAGCTGAAAACTGTCAAGAATATCCCAGCGAGCCAAAACGCCATCATTGTCGATTGAACGAAGCTGGAAAAAAAGAGGCCAAAGAGCAAGAGTTCTAAAGATATAGTTGTGATGAATATCGTATGGAAGAGGACAAATCCCCGGTTGATCCGAGAAAAGCGTCGAATAAATGGAGCCGCAAGCGTCTCGATTTTTTCCTGAAAGGCCGCTGTATTGAATACGACGCAGCTATCGCGCCTAGATGTAGTTGCCATAAGAGCCAGTATAGCAAAAGCCGAACTTTATCTGCTGAAGTGGGAGGTTCAAATCCTTTCCAGTTCAAGAACTGGAAAGGGGTATGGTCATCTGAAAACAGAATCAGTAGTTACTGAGCCCCGTGCTCATCATATGTGCGATCACTTTTTGAGAGACGCCAGCTCGCTCTAATTCCTTCTCATCATCGGGAGTTAGAAAGTAGACGCTTCTCGTTGCATTGATCTCAAAGATGATGACTGTGTCGGCAACTCCCGCGCGGGTGAGGTTCTTGATGTCCTGCATCGTAAGGGAATCACCTCGTTCGATGCGGTCTAAAGTGAGGGGATAAAAGCGCTCCAGTCTATGGTAGTCCGGGTCTGATAGGCGGTGGTTTGACTTATCGAATGAGACAGTTTCAACTCTCTCATCCCCTTGCGCACTCTCACTTGGTAAGTCGCTGCTTTTGAGGGCTTGCAAGGCCTCTTTACAACGAGATTGCTCTTGGGATGTAGCACTCATGTGGCCACCATCAGATTCACTCTGACAGCTTGCCAATAGAGCTAATAGACCTAAAAGAGAAAGACTTTTCATAAGGTTGGGTTAGATGAAATGCCTTGTTCCACAGCTTCCATCGTCGCAATCACAAGCACACTACAGCAGCATGTCATTGAGGGGATGAGAAAATTGTCCACTGCAGGCGATAAGAAAAAACCAAGTAGTAAAATCCTCTTCATATCCTTCATTTACTCATGTTTTTCGATTAACCAAAAGTTTTTTTTCCGTTTGCGCGAAGAGCAACTGCTATCGCACCGAGGAAGCTGACCCCTCCAGTGAAAAGATAGAGATTGCGGATATCAATACCAGCAATGGCTCCAGCGGCGATGGGCCCGATGAAAGAGGCAATGGCGACAATCGACTGGTTCACTCCTAAGATACTCCCTTGTATGCCCTTCGACCCCGTCAGTGAAAGAGCCGCGAGGCCACTTGTCCAGCTGAGTGCTGCACAAAGGGTTGCAGCAAAGAAGTGAAAGAGAAAAAGAGGAAGGGATTCGTGCGGAATAAGGGTTAAAAAGAGAAAGAGGCTAAGGAGAGCTAATGCAAAGGTAAAGGTCTTTACTGGTGGGAGCAGGTGAGAGAGGATTGGGTTAATGAGAAAATTGGCAATCGACCAGGTGATTCCGACAAAGACGAACGTGAGTGTGATCGTATCGGGCCGTACCTGAAAGTTGTGAATGAGTTCAGCCGAAAGAAATTGCATTGTCGGGATCCAGCAGAGCATGAATAGAAAGTACCCTAAGTATATGAGACGAATCCCTTTGGTGCGGAGGGCTTTCCCAATATTTTTGACCCCTTGATAAAATTCTTTTTTATCATGGGGTCTACTCACATGGCTTTCCTTGAAAAAGAGGGCCATAAGAAGGAGGTTGATGCAGGTGAAAAAGGCCGTGACAAAGAAGGGAATATCCGGGCGGAAGAAAGTCTCAAGATCGGGGTTGGAGAGGCTACTCCCTGTGAGGATCGCTAAAACAAAACCGATTCCTCCAATCGTTGCAATGAAGCCGTAGTTGCGTACTCGCTGCTGCTTTGACTGAGTGATATCGGAGACCGCTGCGAGGCAAAGGGTCAAGTTCCCCGCAAAGAACCCGGTGAGAGCTCTCCCCGACCAGAGGAGAAAGATCTCTTGAAAGTGCACCCCGAACCCTGTCATTAAATAGCCGATGGCTCCTCCCGTTAGGGTAGCGAGAAAAACCTTTTTCCTCCCAATTCGATCGGAAAGAGCGCCGAGAAGAGGCGCCCCAAAAAATTGCGCCAGAGGGAAAGAAGCGATGAGTAGACCCAATAGGAGTGTACGATGAAAAAAGGTGATATCGGCCCCGATCAGGTGGAGTCCCGGCTTGAGAAAGAAGGGGGTGAAAATGGGATAGACAATTGCTAGCCCGAAGTTGTCGATGAAGTAGGTGAGGAGAACAGGGAAAAAAGAACGGGACCAGATCGTCGTTTTACCCTTCATTCTGCTTGAGCCGCTGCCTCTTCTTCTTTGAAACGATACCCAACCCCGCGCACCGTCTCAATCCAATGGAAACTGGGTCCCAACTTTTTACGCAAAGAGGCGATGTGAACATCGATATTCCGATCGACGATGAAAGCATCATCATTGTGAATATCGTCAAGAAGTTGGTTGCGTGTCATCACCTTTCCTCTGTTGGTGAGAAGACGACGCAAGATGCCGAACTCCGATAATGTGATCGGATGGATGAACTCTCCCTTTTTGAGGAGGTAGCGATCGATATCGAGAGTGAACTCACCGAAGATGATGACGTTGGGTTTTTTTTCTGGTTCCCTTGTCCTACGCATGACTGCCTTGATGCGGGAGAATAGCACCTTGGGTGAGAAGGGCTTTGCTACGTAGTCATCAGCTCCAAGCTCGAGGCCGAGAACAACATCGATCTCTTCTGACTTTGCAGTGAGGATGATCACTGGGATGTTGCGCAGTTCGGGGTTGCTCTTGATTTTTCGGCAGACGTCGAGACCGTTTTGTCCAGGGAGCATTATATCGAGAATGACCAGGTCGGGTTTTTCCCGCTCCACAGCACGGTAGCCGTTGATACCATCTACCTCGACGTGGAGCTTATATCCGGAGACCTCAGCTTGCAGTTTGATTAGAGAGGCAATATCTTCTTCATCTTCAATTAATAAAATTCTTTTTCTATGAGCCATTGGTTCTCCAGTTTTTCGATGTCACCTTCAGTAAACCAATTCATTGAAAAAAATGCATCCCAAAATTTTTCATTGGGGGATGGTTAGCTCTTGACCGATGATGATGCGGCTGGATTGGAGATTATTCGCATTCATGAGATCGCTGACCGAGGTGCTGTAGTTTCGTGCGATTTTCTCAAGAGAATCTCCTGGCCGCACTTTATAGAGAAGGGCCTCTCCAGGAGTGCTTTGCTTACTGATCGCCTTAGAGATTGAATTGAGTGTCGTCTTCAGTTTAACAATCTCGTCGAGGCGATTCTCTTGCTGGCTTAGATGTTTGTTGAAGGTATTGATCTGCTTCCGATAGTCAATCAATGATTTTGTTGTTTGATTGGCATGGGTCGAGAATGCATGCAGATCGGTTTTTATCTGTTCTTGAGCTTTTTCAAGCTGGCGGATCCGATTTTTTAGATCATTGGAGACTTTATTGGGCTTTTCGGTCGTTTTGAGTTTTTCGATTCGTTCTTCGAGAAGCTGAAGCTCCATTTGCTGAGCGCTATAGGCTTGGCGGACATCGAGAAGGGCGATGCGCATCTCTTCGAGGGCGCTCTGGCTTTGGGGAGCTCTAGTTGCTATTTGCGATGTGCAGCTCGCTAGGAGAAAGAGTAGAGGGAGAATTGCCTTCATTTTTGGTAAATCTTAAATTCTGCCCGTCGATTTTTTGCCCAGGCAGGGGCGTTGTGTCCGAAGTTAGCAGGTTGCTCTTTTCCGTACGAGATCGAGTGGATGTGGTTTGCGTCGACCCCTCTTTGTACGAGGAGGGAACGGACATAGTTGGATCTTCTCGTGCCAAGGGCTAGATTGTAGGCTTCTGAGCCTCGCTCATCACAGTGACCGCCAACGGAGACATAGGTGTAGGGGTGCTTCTTTAAGTAACTGGCCATCCGATCGATGATCTCGAGATGCTCGGGACGCCTTAAGACGTAGTCGTCGGTGTTGAAGTGAACATTTTGAAAGACGTAGGCGAGATCGGCCATTGCTCGTTTGAACATATTGAGACTGGGAAGGCCTCCGCCAGGGGCGCCGGGAACTTCTCTTGGCTGGGGGATCACCGTCTCGGCAAATTGCATCTGCAGATCGTCTTCTTCTAGGGGAATGAACTCTTCTTCTATGGGGCCATAAAACCCCTCACTGGCGAGCATCCCTTCAGAATCCTCACCCCAAAGCGTTTTGAGCCTTTTCCACTTAGTTTGTAGGGAAGAGAGTGGGTCGGATCCACGAGAGCAGCCTGCAAGCCCAAGTAGGGCGCAAACGAGAAAGAGACGATAGAATTTCATTGAGTCCCCCAAGTTGGGTAGTGTTTTTTCCCAGAGCCCTTGGTGATGCGCACGGCATCTGGTTGGTTTAGGTTGACTAGGTAGAGCTCCGTAGAGTCCGGATCTGTCGAGTTGAAGACGAGATGGAGACTATTCAGAGCCCAGCAGGGATTCTCTTTATTGCCAGGGCCTGTTGTGAGCTGGAGCTCTTCTTCAGCTTCTAAGTCATAAATCCAAATTTGACGCACACCCTTTGTTTTAGCACTATAAGCAATTTTTGTCCCATCGGGAGACCAGGTTGGACAGGTGTTTTCTCGATTTCTTTTAGTGATGAGCGCCGGTTTCGGTCGCTTACTGTTTTGGATCATCGAGGCGATGAGATAAATTCGTGGGGTGCCATCTTTGTCAGAGACGAAAGCGAGTTTTTTCCCATCAGGGCTAAAGGAGGGAGATCCTTGCGTTGACCTGGGGTAAGAGAAGAGTTGTTCGGGTTTTCCGATAAGGATGCCACTCGGTTCAACTTTTTGGACAAAGAGATCGGCCCTTCCTGCAGCGTCGGAGATAAAGGCGATCTTATCCCGTTGCTTGGAGATGGCAGGGAGGAGCTGATTGCCTCGCAGTTCGAGCAGAGGCTTTCCTGTCCGATTTTTCAGCGATGAGAAGTAGATTTTCGGCTGTCCATTTTTGTAATTAACGTAGAGGAAGCGGTCACTTCCGTAAGTAGGATGGGCGGGGATCATCACGGGCGTGATCGAGTAGTCTTGCTCATAGGTGACTTGCCTTGGATTTCCGCCGTCCCAATCACATTCCCAGATCTCCGAACGCCAGTTGCTTGCTGAGGAGCTCTCTTTCTTCATTTGTACAGAGTAGAGGATGTGAGTGGTTGCCAGCCCTTCAATGCCAAAGAGCGTTTTCATGAGTGCATCTGAGAGCTTGTGCAGTTGTCTCCGATCGACATCGAGATTTCCACTCAAGGGAATCCCTTGAAACTGCTTGAGAGTGCTCTCTTTGACGGAGAAGACGAAGAGATTAAGGGTGTAGTCTTCGACATTTCCTTTGATGACGTAAGAGACGCCTCCTTTGCTCCACCGAGAGGGGTTAAAGGCAACGGCGAGGTCGGTATGGCTCGCTGCTTTTTCCAGGATTTCATTGAGGGGCAAGACTTTCGAATACCCGCTATGAGACAAATCGAACTCAAATGTTTTTCGCAAATTTTTCAGGTAGGTGAGTGGGAGCTTGGTCTCTTTCGTATGAAAGCGACAAAGATAGAGGGGGGCGAGTTTTGCCCTTGTAGTGAGCTCGACACGGATTTCCTCTTCCGCAGAAAGCAGAGAAGCTATAGTGAGAAAGGCGAAAATCCACTTACTCATTGCAAAACGTAATGACAAAAGTATGCTCCTTTTCTTGCTTGAGCGCTCCCTCAAATGAGGGGAAGGTAACCCCTTTGAGTTCTTTTTCTAAGAACTGTTGGTTCCTTTTACTAGCGGTATGAAGGACTCGCATGCTTAAGAACTTTCCACTCCTACCTAGCATGAGCTCAACTTGAACCTCTCCTAACTCGGGTAGGTCAAGTGCACTTTGCAAACAGGTTACGAGTTTTTGTGCAAAAAGCCCCTCTTCACCACTAGCTACTTGATCCACCTTAAGAGATGAAATCCATTTAGGCGCCACAAGTCTACTATTTGCAGGTCCTTTATCTCGTTTTTGATCAATTTTCGCAATCCTTTCTTGCAATTCTGCTGCAAGTTCCTCGGAGATTATGGGAGGATTTTTTCTCTGCTTCGCCTTCGGGGGAGAAATCTTTTGGTTTTGAGCCGTTTTTACTGGGGATGATTTTTTAGCAGGACTTTTTGGCGGTGGATTTGGTTTTTTCTGCGGTTTTTTTGGAGTGTTTTTTTTAGGGGCGCTTGTTTTCTTCTTAGGCGGCTCCTTTTTCTTCACAGGTGAGGGTTTTTTCTGTTTTTCTACTTTCTTAATGGCAGCTTTTTTTGTAGGAGTTTTCTTTTGGACTGAAGAGATTTTTTTTACTGGAAGGGGCGCTGGCGGGGCCTTCTCTATTGTGCGCAGAATGAGGGGTTTTTTCGCCGTTTTTTTGGTTGGAGACCAGATGGCCATCAATAAAACAGCTGCCAAGTGGATGGAGACAACAGAGTAGAGTATCTTCTTTATTTGCATGGGTCTAGAACTACATCGAGCTGTTTATAGCCCGCTTCTTCTACGGCGTTCTTGACTATTTGATAAGTTCCAAAGAGCGCTTCGCGGTCTTGAAAGAGCTGAGGGATGAGTTTGGGATTTTTTGTGTAGAGAGCAGAGAGGATCGGGCTTAAATTCTCTTTTTTGATGACCCTCTTATTGATCAGAATGGCGTTGTCTTTGCGCACGTGGATGACAAGCAGGTTCTCCTCGCTGACAACTACCTTTTCACTCTCTTCTCTATTGGGTGCTCCTGCGAGTTGAATCTTGTCTATTTCTAGCATCGGAGCGATTAGAATGAAGAGGATGAGCACCACAAAGACCACATCGATCAGTGGAGTGAGGTTGACCCCTCCCTGCTCATCGAGCATATCGGAATATTCAGCTACTCTTTTTCGACGCATTGGTAAGAGTGTTCGGGTTTACGGTATTGAAGCTCAATCGTTGAGAGGAGCTTGTAGAGGAAATCCTCCATGTCGGAGGTCAAATGCCTTAGCGTGTTTTTTAAATAGCTGTAAAAAATCAGCGCCGGTATCGCAATCACAAGGCCGAGCACGGTCGTAGCGAGCGCTGTTGAAAGTCCACCGATGATCGCTGTGTTTGACGAAGCGCTCCCACCAGTAGAGAGTTCAGAAAAGGTGATCAGAATGCCCCAAACAGTCCCTAGAAGTCCCAAAAATGGGGCTAGCGAGACAATCATCGCTAGGATAAAGAGGTTTTTCTCGAGCCTCTTAGCCTCTGAGGAGATCGTGATCAAAACGTGAGACTCGACGAGTTCGAGATCGCTTCTTGTTAAGAAAATCTCATCCTTTTCTTCCGAAAAAAACTTGTTCTTGTTGAGAATCTCGAGTGTTTTTTGTTTCATCGTCTGAAAGATCCGAGCGAAGGGATTGTGTGCTCCCTTTTTTGAGGGCTGTGGAAGAGCCTCAAGAGAAAGGCTGAGAAGTCCTCCCTTCTTCTCGTCAAAGGTCCGAATAAAGGCCTCAGACAATTTTTTCGTTCCCCTTGCTTGCAGTGTTTTCTGGATCAGCACAACCCAGCAGAGAATGGAGAGAGAGAAAAGGCCAAAAAAGATACACTTCCCAAAAAAATCGGCTTGAAAATAAGCGGAAAGGAGTGCTTGATTAACGGCAAAAGTGAGCATAGTATGACGCTTGAAAATTCAGTTACGGTCATTTGCTTATATACCCGAAACACCCCTTATGAACAAGAGGTGGTTTCTTTAAAAGCTTCCGTGAGCGCCGCGGGTATCTATCGAAGTGGAATCTCATCCCTTCCCAAGGCTCATGGGAGGGGAATGCGTTGATGAAAGCCCCCTTCATTCTAAAGATGCTGCGAGAGAAAAAGGAGCCCCTTCTCTCGGTCAATTGCAGATGCAATATTCCTTCAAAAGTCCTTCCCCTTCCCGTTAGCTATTGCAAGATCTATGATATCGATTCTTTTTTCATTGACGATGGTCAGGGCAATCGCTTGAAGAATTTACCTGACTTCGTAAACGGTTTTTGAAACTTTGTACACCTTCTTTAGAAGGTGCTACAATGTCTACAAAAATCAAAGAGTCAAGTCATGCAATTTTTTCCGTTCTCCCTGATCCTCGGCAAACCCAAGAATCAACTATATCCCATATCTGATCTGATAAGCACAGCAGTTTTTGCCATTCTTTGTGGCTTATCAGTTGGGAAGATGTCAGCCTTTGGACTCAAGAGGGAAGTCTCGAATGGCTTCAATTTGAACTCAGGTGAATACGTCTTGCGAACTCGTGCCATTTTTACCACCATTATCTTGGGGGAGATTATAAGTTTAGACATTGGTCGGAATTTCTGGGACCATTATATATCTAGCTTGAAAAAAACCTCTGGTAGTAAACTGCCCTCATAAAATCAAACTAAGAGGTGTTTATGTCCCTTTCTCCAACAAAAGCAACCATTCATGGGATTATTAATGAGTACAGGGTCGATGCAAATTTTCAGGTAGAAGTTTGGAGCAAGCAATCCCAGCAGCTCATTGCGAGGATTAATTCTCTCTTAGATGCGTTTAGAACCTCCTCCCTCGTCCAGAAGAACCCGGAATTAACCCATCTCGCGCATCGAAATTTTCAGGGACCTGGGCAATTCGTCGAAACATTGCTCCAGAGGGGCATTAACATCCACTACGCACAGGGTAATCGCCTCTCTTTCCACCAAGGTTTGCAGGGAGGGGGGCTGGGATCTAGCAGAGCTAGCAGCTCTACCAGTGCTGAGGATCAATATCAGATGGGATTGAATTTCCATTTTGGAAAAAATGGAAAGACTACAGATTTCGTCGAAGCTGTCAAGTACTACCGTCTTGCGGCGGATCAAGAGCATGCATGGGCACAAAACAATTTAGGGGTCTGCTACGAATACGGGATGGGGGTGACTAAAGATTTAGTCGAAGCGGTCAAATACTACCGTCTTGCGGCGGATCAAAGGCATGCAGGGGCACAGAACAGTTTAGGGTTCTGCTACTACAAAGGAGAGGGGGTGACTAAAGATTTAGCCGAAGCGGTCAAGTACTACCGTCTTGCGGTGGATCAAAAGCATGCAATGGCACAGAACAATTTAGGGTTCTGCTACTACAAAGGAGAGGGGGTGGTAGAAGATTTAGTCGAAGCGGTCAAGTACTACCGTCTTGCTGCGGATCAAGGAGATGCGAAGGCTCAGCGTAGCCTAGAACAAATCTACTCAAAACACCCCCACCTTAAGCTTGCAGCCACAGCAAGCTCCTCTGCTCGTTCGCCCTCTAACCCAAAAAGAAGCTCTACCAGGTCGCCTG
>SDBU01000298.1_pt1 | contig 71065 bp, 69 predicted proteins | sample 2277071 | NCBI WGS metagenome assembly SDBU01 (sample SAMN10397929, study PRJNA504765) | marine sediment metagenome | isolation source: marine sediment core GS08_GC12, 126 cmbsf | place: Arctic Ocean: Gakkel Ridge, Loki's castle | collected 2008 | reverse complement strand
ACCGGAAGCATACAGGGCAAACCCGGCTACAGCGATGACATCATGGTTACCTGGGAAGGTGAGCGGTTTACTGTCTCTGAGGTTGAGCAGAAGATAGCCTCAATTCATGGTGGTGAATAAACCGCTTTCTATTAGAACGGGAGGTAACCATTTCGAAAATCAGTGCATCAGAAACAGATAGCCATTTTGTTGTAGAATATACATACGATGCTGCTCACAATTGATATTGGCAACACGGAAATTACACTCGGGGTCTTCGAGGGAGAAGAGCTTCGGGCTACCTGGCACCTGGCCACCCGCTTTCACCGCGTGGCTGATGAATACGCTGCCCTGCTGATGAAGCTGCTTGAGCACCGGAGCCTGAAGCTCGCCGACATTTCCGAGATTGCCATGTGCTGCGTGGTGCCACCGCTGTTATCCACCTTTATGGATATGTGCCGGCGGTACTTCAATGTAACACCGCTTGTGGTTGGTACGGGCACAAGAACCGGCGTGCGTATCCGCATGGACAATCCCCGTGAAGTTGGCGCCGACCGCATTGTCAATACCGCCGCCGCTCACCGACTTTACGGCGGGCCGGTCATCATCACCGACTTTGGTACCGCGACTACCTTTGACGTCGTCTCCAAGGAAGGTGACTATCTGGGTGGCGCCATAGCGCCGGGGATAGGCATCTCGGCTGAGGCACTGTATACACGCGCCGCCATGCTGCCCAGGGTGGAACTGGCACACCCCAGTCGCGTCATTGGCACCAGTACCACCACGGCAATACAGTCGGGCATAATATACGGCTACATCGGACTGGTGGAGGGAATCGTGTCCCGGATTCAAAAGGAGCTGGGTGAAAAGACGAGGGTGGTCGCCACCGGAGGCTATGCCGGACTCATCGCCAATGAGACCAGCGTTATTGACACCGTGAACACTGATATCACGCTCATCGGGTTGCGATTGATTTACAACATGAATCAACCCTGATTTCGTTGCCGGCTTGCTGCCGAGGAGGCATTATGTTAACTGATAAAACCGTAGTACTGGGCGTAACCGGAGGCATTGCCGCCTACAAGGCAGCCGACCTGGCGAGCAAACTGACGCAGGATGGTGCCAGGGTCGAAGTGGTCATGACCGAGGCCGCCACCAAGCTCGTGGCACCCCTCACCTTTCACACCCTGACGCATACACCGGTAATCACCGATATGTTCACCGCACCCATTGAGTATGACGAAACGCACATTTCACTGTCAGAAGCTGCGGATGCGGTCGTCATCGCCCCGGCCACGGCCAATACCATCGCCAAGATAGCTGCCGGCATGACGGATAACATGCTGACCGGCATCGTACTGGCAACGAAAGCGCCGGTTATCATCGCCCCGGCGATGAACGTGAATATGTGGGAGAACCCGGTTACCCAGGAAAACGTTAATAAACTGAAAGCCCGGGGGTTTGTTATCGTGGAACCCGGATACGGTCGCCTCGCTTCCGGTAAAATGGGGCGGGGTCGTCTGGCAGATTTAGAGGTCATCCTCGGCACCATCAAGCAGGTGCTGGGCAGAAAAGGAGATCTGGCCCGCAGACGCATCGTGGTCACCGCCGGGGGCACCCAGGAGCCAGTTGACCCGGTGCGACACCTTGGCAACCGCTCCTCGGGCAAGATGGGCTTTGCCGTGGCGGAAGCAGCGCGGGATAGAGGCGCCGAAGTAACGTTGGTTTCCGCCCCCACCTCCCTGCCCGACCCGGCTGGCATTGAGGTTGTCCCTGTCCAGACCGCCCGCCAGATGAAAGATGCGGTCGCCAGGGCGGTAAGTAAAGCCGATGCCCTGATTATGGCCGCTGCTGTCGCCGACTACCAGCCAAAGAGCGCAGCCAGGTCCAAAATTAAAAAGGACGCCGATACCCTGAGTCTGGAGCTGGTCAGGACGCCCGATATTATAACCGAGGTAGAGGGAAAATTCGTCAGGGTCGGCTTTGCCGCGGAAAGCGAGAACGTGGTCGCCAACGCCAGGCAGAAGCTGGACAAGAAGAAACTTGACCTGATAGTGGCCAACGATATCACCAGCGCCAACAGCGGCTTCGGCGTGGATACCAACAAGGTCACCATCATCGACAAAAAAGGAAAAGCAGATAATCTGCCTCTCCTGACTAAACGAGAGGTTGCGGATAAGATACTGGACAAGGTAACTGGACTTCTAGAGAAGGGGCAATAACGGTAGAAGCAGTGAACAAGAGCAATGAGATGCCCAAAGCCTATGAGCCGGGAAATGTAGAACAGAAGTGGTACCGGTTCTGGTTGGATAAGGGCTACTTCAAGCCAAAAATTGACCCGGATAAAAAACCCTTCGTTATCATCATGCCCCCGCCCAACGTCACCGGCGAGCTGCATCTCGGCCATGCGCTGACCGCCACCCTGGAGGACATATTAACCCGCTGGCACCGCATGAAGGGCGAACCGACGCTCTGGCTGCCCGGCGTCGACCATGCCGGCATCGCGGCGCAGGTAGTGGTGGAGAAGATGCTGGCCGCAGAAGGGATAGACCGCCACGAGCTGGGCCGTGATAAGTTCCTGGAAAGGATGTGGCAATGGGCCAATAGCTGCCGCGGCACCATCTCGGAACAGCACCAGCGACTTGGCATCTCCTGCGATTGGGACCGGGAGGTGTTCACACTGGACGAGGGGCCGAGCCGGGCGGTGCGCACTGCCTTTGTCCGGCTCTACGATAGAGGCTTGATTTACCGGGGCGAGCGCATTATCAACTGGTGTCCCCGCTGCGTCACGGCACTCTCCGACCTTGAAGTAGAGCACAAGGATATCGGCGGGCACCTGTACCATGTCCGCTATCCTCTGGCCGATAACGATAAAGAATTTATCACCGTAGCCACCACCCGCCCGGAAACGATACTCGGTGATACGGCGGTAGCGGTCAACCCCAGAGACAAACGTTTTAAGAATATGGTGGGCAAAAAGGTTATCCTGCCCGCAGTACACCGCGTCATACCGATTATCGCCGACGAAGCAGTTGACCCAGAATTCGGCACCGGGGCAGTAAAAATCACCCCGTCACACGACCCGGTGGACTTTGAGGTGGCCCAGCGCCACGGTTTACCCTTCGTCAACATACTGAACGACGACGCCACCATGAACGAGAACGCCGGGCCTTACGTCGGTATGGACCGCTTCGCCTGCCGGAAAGCAATTATAGAGGACCTGAAAAGAGACGGGCTCTTTATCAATATTGAGTCGCATTCCCACGCCGTGGGACACTGCATCCGCTGCCAGACCATGATTGAGCCCATCGCCAGCCAGCAGTGGTTTGTCAGCGCCGAACCGCTGGCGAAACCGGCCATTGAGGCAGTGACCAGCGGGCGGATAAATATTGTTCCCCAGCGCTTCACCAAGGTATATCTCAACTGGATGGAGAACATCCGCGACTGGTGCATCAGCCGCCAGTTGTGGTGGGGGCACCGCATCCCGGTATGGTACTGCCAGGACTGCGATGAGCTTACCGTTTCCGTTGCCGACCCCACCGCCTGCCAGAAATGCGGCTCAGCCAGGCTGGAGCAGGACCCTGATGTCCTTGATACCTGGTTCAGTTCGGCGCTGTGGACACATTCCACCCTCGGCTGGCCGGATGAGACCGAAGACCTCCACTATTTCTACCCGACATCGGTTATGGAGACCGGCTACGACATCCTCTTCTTCTGGGTGGCCCGCATGATAATGATGGGCATTGCCGACTGCAACGATATTCCTTTCCATACCATTTTCCTGCATGGCCTTATCCGCGACGAGAAAGGGGAGAAGATGAGCAAAGTCAGAGGCAACGTGCTCAACCCCATCGATACCATTGAGCAGTACGGCACCGATGCCCTGCGCTTTGCCCTCTCCACCGGCACGGCTCCCGGCAACGATATCAAGCTGGCATCATCCAGGCTGGAAGCCGGCCGCAACTTCGCCAACAAGCTGTGGAACGCCGCTCGGTTTGTCGTCCGTAGTATTGAACCAGGGACAACCGCCCTCGAAATCAGTCCAGACCGGCTGCCGCTTGAAGACCGCTGGATTTTGAGTCGGCTCAACCGTACCGTGGCGAGCGTCGCCAGCCTGACGAATGAATTCCAGCTCGGTGAAGCCCTGCGACAGATACACGATTTCCTCTGGGGCGAGTATTGCGACTGGTATATCGAGTTCGCCAAAATCCGCCTTCATCCCGATAGCAAGCTGCCATCGCCGCTGCCGGTACTGGTTCATGTATTTGAGACCTCACTGCGACTGCTGCATCCCTACATGCCCTTCGTCACCGAGGAACTCTGGCAGAACCTGAAACGCTCCCTGCCTGCGGACTGGCAGGAAGCCGAGTCCATCATGATTGCCACCTATCCTGAGACCGACGAAACCACGATTGCCCCACACATAGAAGACGACATGGAAGCCATAATAGAAATAATAAGTGCCATCCGCAATGCCAGGGCACAATATAAAGTTGAGAACAACATATGGGTTGAGGCACAAATCTATACCGAATCTCTTCTTAACCAGACCATCGCCCCCTATGCTCAAGCTATCAAGATACTGGCGCGGGCAAATCCTGTCTCTTTTCCAAAAGGTGGGGCGAGCGGCAAGGCGGGAGATAACACGGTGGTATTGCAGCTCACCCATTCGACAGTAGTCATCCCGATGTCCAGCATGTTCGACCTGGAAGCGGAGAGGCAACGGCTGCAAAAAGAAACAGACCAGAGCCAGGACGAGATAGCCCACCTGAAAGCCCGACTGGATAATCAAGAATTCTTAACCAAAGCTCCAAAATCGGTTATTGATAAGGAGCGACAGAAGCTGTACACTATAACTGACAGATTGGAGCGGCTGAAAGAGCAAATTAATAAACTCTGAGGAGGCAGGATATGTTCGAGAGAATCCTGGTTCCACTGGATGGTTCCAAAGCCGGTGAAGCGGCCCTGGATCATGTGGAGAGGCTAGTCTCCAAGATAGCTCCAAGTGTGAAAACCGAGGTAATACTCTTTCAGGTATTAACCTCGCTGGCCCATTACGTGATTGCCGGAGAGGCCAGCGTTCAGGTGCCCTATACGGATAAAGAGATAGCCTACATTACCAGAAAGTCCAAGGAATACCTGAACAAGACCGGAGAATGCCTGAAAAACAAAGGGGTCAACGTCAAGACGAAAACCGTCACCGGCAAAGCCAGAGAGGAAATAGTCAAAGCGGCGGATGAGCTCAAGGTAGACCTTATTGCCATGTCAACTCACGGCCGTTCCGGGCTCAGCCGGTTGACCTTCGGCAGCATCACCGACAAGGTCCTGCGTACGGCAAATGTGCCGGTGCTTGTGGTACGGGCGCCAAAAGAAACGGGGAATACCAAGCCCGCAAGGTGACCATCATCGCGGGCGCGCGGCGGCTATATCCTCGGCAGCCAGCACGCTAAAAACACCCTGTCTAATCCATTGCCCTTTCAAGTAATCAAGCGCCTTCCTGGTATCGCTGGCCACCTTGGCCGGCTCGCACTGCTCAATACGATATTTAAACAGCCAGTAGGAAAATTCCTTCATCTCGGCCAGCGTGGTTGACCGCAGTTGTGGATAACCTGCTTCCTTCCGGAAGCGTTTTAGCAATGCCTGTCTCGCCTCGCCGTATATTCGACGGTATGTCTCGTTGCTGACATCAACATCGTTATTATAGCCGGATACCCGCCTTTCTTTGTGCACCTCTTCCTCGACGGCCATTATCAGCGCCTGCTCCACAGTCACACCGTAGAAGTAGTTCAGGTACTGGCGATATTTGCTCTGCCCGATGAGCGCTTTGACTTCCCCGGCGCTGAGTTTCATGGGCGGTCTGGCGTAGAAAAGAAGCGCTTCTTTTTCATCCACCGGCAGCAGGCTGTCAACCACCTCGCAGAGGCGCTCCGCCAGCAGCAGCCAATCGAAGGCCTCGCCGGCAATGAGATAACGGTACTTCCGGCCGTGATGGTCTTCCGCCGCGGAGCTCCACATCCCCATCGTTTCCAGCAGGGCAACATACCAGTGCCGGCCGCCGGCAATCTCCTGCTCCAGGTGCCTGATTGCCTCCGCATCACTGGTCAGCAGCGATTTTGAAGATGTCGCCTGTTCTGCGGTACGTGTCATTTTACCGTTTTCCCTGCGCAGAGTGTTCCCTCTCCGGAAACTCGGCCTTCAGCCTTTCGTAGTAGTCCAGTCTTCCCGTGGTCACCATCGCAATGATTTTTTTATTTATGGCCTCCCCCACCCCCGGGATTTCCTTTAATTTCCCCTCCACCACCAGCTGCTCCACACCTGCCGGCAGCTCTTCAATAGCATGCGCCGCCTTCTCATACGCCCGTATCTTGAAGATGTTGTCCTTCTTCAGCTTTAAAAGTTCCGCGATGTCAAGGAATATTTGAGAGATTTCAGAGTTTTGCATCTGATTTTCATCCAGCTATGTCTATTTCTCTTTCCCCTCCCACGCATCTCCATAAGAATATGCCGAGACACCCCACCACCGCGCCCTGATGATGCGCATCCAGAAGAAGAACAGTACGGGGTGTTTCTCACCCCACGGCACCAGCATCTGGTAGTAGGTAGTATTGTAAAGCTCGTCGCTCTTCTGGTCCTTATCCTTGGCCTCTTTTATCCTGTCGATGACGTATTTTCTGAACTGGAGCTTCTTCCGGTGCTTCCCCTCCTCTTTGGTAAGCGGCCTCTCCAGGCTGGAAAGTTCTTCCAGCTCTCCGCTAATTTCCTGAAGTGATCTCCGCAACTGTTCTTCACTCATCATAATCCTGGCTACCTTCCACAGCAATGTTTGTATTTCTTACCGCTCCCGCAGGGGCATGGTTCATTGCGACCTATCTTCCGACCGCCCACCTTCGTCTTCTGTTTGACAACGGGGCGGCTCCGCCCGGCAACCTGAGCCATCAGGGACGGTGCCTGCGCCGACGGTTCTTTTTTAACGATGCTCACGTGGTAAATGGTATGCGCCACGTCATGCTGAATGGTATCGAGCAGCGTCTGAAACTGCTGGTATCCCCCACGCTTGTAGGCGTCCACCGCCCGCGTCTGGCGCAGCGTCTGCCATCCGGCCTGCATACGCATATTTTCCATCGCCGTCAGGTGCTCCACCCACAGGCTGTCAATGATGCGCAGCATAACCCGCCGCTCGAGCACCCGCATGTTTGCCGACCCCAGTTCCCTTTCTCTCTCCTCATAAAGCGTCTCCGCCAGCTCAATGAGCTTCTCTTCAATCTGCTTCGGTCGCATTTCTAAAAGCGAATCTGCGGTCAATGTTGATGGCAGGAGCAAGATGGTGGCCAAATCGGCAAGCAGACCTTTCACGTCCCAGTCAACGCCATGCTCATCGGCGATATGGCTGGCCACCATATTCCGTATCTCATCCCGCACCATGGACAGGATGTTTGTCTTGAGGTCGGTGCCGTCCAGAATTTTGCGGCGTTCCGCATAAATAAGCTCGCGGTGCTTGTTAACGACGTCGTCATATTCGACGAGGTGCTTGCGCATGTCAAAGTGGAAGCCCTCCACCCGGACCTGGGCACCCTCAATGGAGCGGTTCACCAATTTATTTTCAATGGGCGTGCTTTCGTCCATGCCCACCCAGTCCATAATGCCTTTAATGCGCTCGCCGCCAAAGCGCCGCACCACGTCATCCTCGAGGGAAACGAAAAAGCGCGAGCTGCCCGGGTCGCCCTGCCGTCCTGACCGGCCCCGGAGCTGGTTATCAATCCGCCGTGCCTCGTGGCGTTCCGTGCCGATAACGTGCAGCCCGCCGAGTGATATGAGCCGGCGGTGCTTCTCCTGCCATTCGGTTTCATTCTGGCCGTCCAGGCTCCCCCCGAGCACAATGTCAACGCCCCGGCCCGCCATATTGGTGGCCACGGTAACTGCTCCCGACTCACCGGCCCGGGCAATGATGGTTGCTTCCTTTTCGTGCTGCTTGGCGTTGAGCACCTCATAGGGAATACCTTTACGCTTTAAAAGGTCACTCAGGTATTCCGACTTCTCAATGGAAACGGTGCCGATGAGCACCGGCCGGCCCTGTTGGTGAAGCTGCTCGATCTCCCGAACCACGGCATTGAATTTGCCCCGCTCGTTCTTGTAAATCTGGTCGGGGAAGTCCTCGCGAATCATCTTCTCATTTGTGGGGATTTCCATCACTTCCAGACCGTATATTTTGTGAAACTCCTCCGCTTCGGTGGCCGCAGTGCCGGTCATCCCGGCCAGCTTTTGGTACATTCGAAAGTAATTCTGGATGGTGATGGTGGCAAAGGTCATTGTCTCGCGCTGCACTTTGACGTGCTCTTTGGCCTCAATCGCCTGGTGCAGTCCCTCGGAGTAGCGTCGCCCGAACATCAGCCGCCCGGTGAACTCATCAACGATGATGACCTCGCCGTCCTTGACCACGTACTCCTTATCGCGCTTGAAAAGCACGTGAGCCTTCAGGGCATTGTCCAGAAAACGGGTGAAAACGTAGTTGGCCGGGTCATACAGGTTCGACGACTTCAACAATCCTTCCCGTTTTAACATCGACTCCATGGTGCTGATGCCGGCATCGGTCAGGTTGACACTCCGTTCCTTTTCATCAACGACGTAGTCCGCCTCTGGTCTAAATTTTGGAATAAGACGGGCAAACACATTGTATATTTGCCCCGATTCCTCCGCCGGGCCGCTGATAATCAGGGGGGTGCGGGCTTCATCAATGAGCAGGTTATCCACCTCGTCAACAATGGCGTAGTGCCGCTCGTGCTGCGCGCACTGGGCCAGGTCAACCACCATGTTGTCCCGCAGGTAATCAAAGCCAAACTCGCTGCTCGTCCCGTAGGTGATATCAGCCTCATAAGCCTCTTTGCGGGAGACGGGACGGAAATGCCGCCACCGGCTGTCCCCCGAATCATGGTCAGGGTCATATAACCGTGATGGCTGGTGCTCGTCCGGCGTCTGCTGCGGATAGATGCTGGCCACCGTCAATCCCAGCAGGTGATAAATCGGCCCCATCCAGTACGGGTCGCGCCGGGACAGGTAGTCGTTTACCGTCACCAGGTGGCAGCCCCCGCCGGTTAATGCGTTCAGGTAAAGAGGGAGGGTAGCTACCAGCGTTTTCCCCTCGCCGGTCTTCATCTCGGCGATTTTCCCCTGGTGCAGGACAATGCCTCCCATCAGCTGGACGTCAAAGTGGCGCTGACCGATGGTTCTTTTGGCCGCTTCCCGTACGGCAGCAAAAGCTTCGGGTAAAAGCTGGGCGAGCGTCTCGCCATCCTTCAGGCGAGCCCTGAACTCATCCGTCCTGGCCCGCAGCTCAACATCGCTGAGTTTTTCAAACTCGGCCTCCAGACCGTTTATCTGTTCAACCGTCGGCTGGATTTTTTTCAGCTGCTTTTCATTGGAATCAACCAGGCTACCCAGCCACTTAAAAAACCAACTAATAAGCCTGCCCAGCCACTTAAGCATCCTCTTCCTCCCTGATGAGCTCTATGGCTTTCTCGATTACGTCTTCCCAGACCAGGATGACAACCTCGCCCATACCATCAATGGCAAAAGCGTGCACGGAAGGTGCGGCATTCGCTTTCATCAGGCACGGTATGCCATTACTCTCCAGAAAGCTCTTGATAATCCGGGCTTCAGCTTCACTGGCTGCCCGGTAGATTTCCACCATTTTTTTCTGTTTAATCACCGCTAATCACTCAAACATGGCACCTATGGACATTCCGGTATGAATGCGGCGAATGGCCTCGCCGAGCAGTGGCGCCATGGAGAGAACGGTGATTTTATCCAGTTTTTTCCCGTCCTTCACCGGGACGGTATTGGTCACAACCACTTCTTTCACCGGACAGGAGCCGATTCTCTGAATAGCCGAGTCGGAAAAAATGGGATGAGTACAGCAGGCGTATACTCCCTTGGCACCATTCTCAATCAGGGTGGAAACGACGCTTACCAGAGAGCCACCGGTGTCTATTTCATCATCAACGGTGAGCGCGGTCATGCCCTCCACCTCACCAATGACATTCATCGTCTCCGTCTGGTCAGCGTTGCCGATACGTCGTTTTTCCATAATCGCCAGCGGAGCGTTGAGTTTCTCGGCAAGGTCACGCGCTCGCTTGCTGATTCCGATATCGGTAGCTACCACTACCAGGTCATTATGCTTTAGATCTTTGAAGTAGTTCGCCAGCAGATTCAATGCCGTGAGCTCATCCACCGGAATATTGAAGAAACCCTGAATCTGCTCGGCATGCAGGTCAACGGTCAGCAGTCGATTCGCTCCGGCCACGGTCAGCAGGTCAGCAATAAGCCTCGCGGTGATGGGGACGCGAGGCTGGTCTTTCTTATCGGTTCGCCCGTATCCGTAGTACGGCATGACCGCTGTAATCCGCTTGGCTGACGCCCGTTTGAGGGCATCTATCATTATCAGCAGCTCAACGAGGTTGTTGTTGACCGGTGAGCACAGTGGTTGAATGACAAAGGTATCACGCTCGCGAACATTCTCCAGAATGCGGACAAAGATATTCTCGTTGCTGAACTGAAATACCTCGTTCTTGCCCAGAGGTATGCCTAGATAATCGACCACCTCCCTGGCCAGTTCCGGGTGGGCATTACCAGTGAATACCTTTAACTCATCCATCGGCACCTGTCTCCTTTAGTCACCGCACTAAGTACATATAGATTATAGCACGATTAATTGCTCACCTCACTACCATGAGTTTTAATCGTTTCAAACTTGACAACGGGCACACGACTCTTTATAATAAAAGAAACCCCCCAGCGAAAACTTGACACCTGAAGTCATTTCTGTATATAAAGTACGAGCGTATCCCCATATAATTGGTGCCGTTTATTGTCAAAGTCCAACCTCAATAAATATGCCGTCAAGAAAACTGAAGGTTTTTCCTTGATTTTTTAAGATTTGGGTTCCTGTATGCCAAAGTATATCTTTGTAACTGGTGGTGTAGTCAGTTCCGTCGGTAAGGGCATAACCGTCGCTTCCATGGGCACCCTGCTGAAGAGTCGTAAACTCAGCGTCATGGCTCAGAAACTCGACCCCTATCTCAATGTTGACCCCGGCACCATGTCCCCTTACCAGCACGGTGAGGTATTTGTCACCCGGGATGGCGCCGAGACTGACCTGGACCTGGGTAACTACGAACGCTTCATTGACGTTGATGTTACCCAGGAGTCCAATGTTACCTCAGGCCAGATATACAGCGCGGTCATTTCCAGAGAACGGCGGGGAGATTTTCTTGGCGGCACGATTCAGGTGGTACCGCACGTCACCTCCGAGATAAAGTCGTGTTTCAAACGCCTAGCGGATAAGTCTGGCGCGGACGTTATTCTCGTTGAAATCGGCGGCACAGTGGGCGATATTGAGGGCCAGCCTTTCCTTGAAGCCATCCGGCAGATGCGCAAAGACGTCGGCCGGGATAACGTGCTTTACGTTCACGTTACCCTGCTTCCCTATCTGAGCTCAACTAAGGAACTGAAGACCAAACCAACCCAGCACAGCGTCAATGAGCTACGCCGCCTTGGTATCCAGCCTGATATCATCATCTGCCGCAGCGACTTTCCCGCCCCGGAGAGCATCCGTGATAAAATCTCTCTTTTCTGCGACGTGGAACGGGAGGCCGTTATTCCTCTGCCTACAGTATCGACGATTTATGAAATACCTTTGCTACTGGAAGAAGCCGGCCTCGGGCGATTACTCGTGCACAAGCTGGGCCTGCCGGCCAAAAGAACCAATTTAAAAGAGTGGCGCAACCTGGTGGAACGATTGAAAACTGCCCACGAGCCCGTGAATATCGCTCTGGTGGGCAAATACGTTGAATTAACCGATGCCTATTTCTCGGTGCGCGAGGCACTATGCCACGCCGCACTGTACCACAATCGAGAATTAAACCTTTCCTGGGTGCACTCGGAAGACCTGGAGCGTGATGGCTGCGATTCTCTCCTCAGGTCAGCGCAGGGCATTATCGTGCCGGGCGGCTTCGGCATCCGGGGCATTGAAGGCATGGTCAAAGCCGCTAACTACGCCCGTACCAATGAAATCCCATATCTTGGCCTTTGCCTGGGCCTCCAGGTAATGGTCATTGAGTTTGCCCGCCATGTCCTGAAATCAAAGAGGCCAAATTCCACCGAGTTCGACCCCGATACGCCCTACCCGGTTATCGATATCCTGCCGGAACAGAAGGAAATTATGCACAAGGGAGGCACGATGCGCCTGGGCAATTACCCCTGTAACCTGGTACCGGGTACCCGCGCCGCACAGGCTTATAGCCAGAACCTTATCCAGGAACGCCACCGGCATCGTTATGAGTTTAACAATGAATTTCGCGCCACGCTGGAAGAAGCCGGCATGGTTTACAGTGGCCTCTCGCCGGACAACCGGCTGGTGGAAATCTGTGAACTGGCCAATCACCCCTGGATGATAAGCTGCCAGTTCCACCCTGAATTTGGCTCCCGACCCAGCCGTCCCCCCCCGCTTTTCCGCGACTTCGTCGGGGTGGCCAAGGACGTGCTGCGCGAGGGCGCCCAGCCACCTTTGCCCCTTTCCGCAGAACAGTGAGGATGTAATGCACTTCTTTACGACGCAACAATCAGCAGTCAACGACTCGTCAGCTACGCTGAATTTTTCAGACCATTCAAAAATCGCGATTTTACGATTATCAAACGATAACTTTTCCCCTTCCGATAAGAAAAGGGGGCACGGGAGTGAGGTGATACCATGAATATCGGAGAACTGCAAGGCAAGTCAAAAACCGAGCTGCTGACCCTGGCCAAAGAAAAGGGCGTCACCAAGGCGGAGAGCCTGGACCAGCAAGACCTGATACTGCAAATGCTTAAGTCAGAGGTTGAACAGGAAGGTCACGTGTTCTGCCAGGGCGTCCTGGAGACCATGAGTGATGGCTACGGTTTTCTCAGACAGGATACGATGCTGCCCAACCATGCCGATGTCTATATTTCCCCATCGCAGATTCGCCGTTTTGGCCTGCGCAATGGCGACATGGTTGTCGGGCAGGGCCGACCGCCGAAAAGCAATGAAAAATATTTCAGCCTCCTGCAGATACTCGCCATCAACGACATCGACCCCGAGAAATCCAGAGAACGACCTCACTTCGGCTCACTCACCCCTACCTTCCCTGACCGGATCATCAACCTGGAACACTCACCCGGTGAGCTGTCCACGCGTTTGCTCAATATGATTGCGCCTATCGGGCGCGGGCAGAGAGGCATGATTGTCTCCCCACCCAAGGCGGGTAAGACAATGCTGCTCAAAGCCATTGCCAGTGCCACGGCGACCAACTATAGCGATGTTCATTTGCTCGTCTGCCTTATCGGAGAGCGCCCTGAGGAAGTTACCGACATGAAACGCTCTATCAAAGGAGAGGTAATCAGTGCCACCTTCGACGAGCCGGTAGAGAACCAGACCCGCGTCGCTGAGCTGGCTCTGGAGAGAGCCAAGCGCATCGTGGAAAGCGGGAAGGATGTGTTTATTCTCCTGGACGGTATCACCCGCCTCACCCGTGCCTACAACCTGGCGATGCCGTCGAGCGGTCGCACCCTCTCCGGCGGCATTGACCCCGTGGCACTTCACCCCGCCAAGCGCCTCTTCGGCGCCGCACGCAACACCGCCGAGGGCGGCAGCCTGACCATCATCGCCACCTGTCTTGTTGACACTGGCAGCCGCATGGATGACCTCATCTATGAAGAGTTCAAGGGCACCGGGAACATGGAGTTGCACCTCGACCGGCGGCTCTCGGAACGCCGCATCTTCCCGGCTATGGACATACAGCGCAGCGGCACACGCCGGGAAGAACTGCTCACTGACGAAAACAGCCTGAGCAAGATATGGCTGCTGCGGCGCATGGTCGCCATGATTTCCTCTGACTCACCGAACTACGTTGAAGCCACCGAGCGTATCCTTGACCGCATGCGCAAAACGAAGACCAATGCTGAATTTCTGGACAACCTGAACAAGGAGACGTAAATTACCCTGCCGATACGCGGTGAGAGCGACCGCAGCGGCAAAAACCCCCTGAATCCTAATACTGAGCGGCATGAAAGAGCTAGGAGATGAATGGTGAGAGCGCCAGCCCCAGAAAAAGACTCTCCCCGGGAGTTATAGCCAGTCTATTCGTGGTGCTGTTTTTCGGCGTTTCACTGTTCATCCGGGCCTATCTTCCGCACGACCAGATTTTCAGTGGCGAATGGATCAAGTTTTCCAGCGTTGATGCCTATTTTCATATGCGACTGGTGGATAGCCTGGTGCACAACTTCCCCAACCTCATCAACTTTGACCCATACCTGCTCTACCCCTCTGGCATGAACCTGGGCAACATCCAGTTCTTCGACTGGCTTCTGGCCGGTATAATATGGGTCTTCGGCCTCGGCTCACCAACTCAACACACCATTGATATCATCTCGGTCTATTTCCCCACCGTACTTGCCTCGCTCACCGTCATCCCTGTTTATTTCATCGGTAAAGAGCTATTCGGGCGCGGGGCCGGGGTTATTGCCGCCGGTCTAATCGCCACGTTACCCGGGGAATACCTGGGGCGCTCGATTCTGGGCTTCACCGACCACCACGTCGCGGAGACGCTGTTCACCACCATCACCATGATGTTTCTCATTATGGCGGTCAAGCGGGCACAGGAAAGCGGCCTGAAACCTGAGCATCTCTGGAACAGGGACTGGGAAATAATCCGCAAGCCTGTAATCTACAGTTTACTTACCGGCCTCTCCCTGGGAATCTATCTAATCACCTGGATTGGCGGGTTGCTCTTTGTCTTCATCATCCTTCTCTACTTCTTTATCCAGTTCATCATCGACCACCTGAAGCGAAATAGCACTGGTTACCTCTTGCTGGCAGGCACAACCACGTTTTTTATCGCTTTGATAATCTATGTGATATTCGTCGGCGGCACGTTCACCCTGAATTCTTCCAGCGTGATACCGTGGCTGTCTTTGATTATTGCAACGGCTGTTCCGGTCATTCTACACTTCATATCCAGAAGATTTACGGCCTGGAAGATTAAATCATTCTATTACCCCGTCACACTGGTGGCATTGGGTGTGGCGGCCCTTTTCATTGGACGCGCCATTTATCCTGACTTCATGAGAAACGCGTTGGATGTTTTTAATTTGACTGCATTACGCACTATCCTGGAGATGCAGCCGATTATGGCCCCGAGGGGTGAGTTTACTTTCGAACTTGTCTGGGGGAACTTCAACACCGGATTCTTCTTCATTTCTATCTTCTTACTCTACTTCATCGTTTATTACATCCTGCGTATTTTTCTCGGCAGGAGAGTTTCTGAATTCAGAATAGGCAACAGCCGCCTTTTCCCTGAATCACTTACCACCGAGATAAACATTCTATTAATATGGAGCCTGATAATATTCCTGGCAACGCTGGGGCAGCGTCGCTTTGCCTACTATTTTGCCATCAACGTGGCCCTGTTGTCCGGTTTTCTCTCATGGCAATACCTCAAGATAAACTGGGGGGTTCACCGTTCCGCCAAGCACCTGAATATATTCGTCTCCCTGGGCACCATTGTCTACGTCGTTTTTTATTCCGGCATTACCCCGGCGATAGTAGCTATCCTGGCAGCAATGCTCATCGCCAACATATTCTGGCAATTCTCTCAAGGTTTCGGCTTTTTACAGTTCTCCAGGCCCAAACTTGAACCGCAAAAAAAGAGCCATCATAAAGAGAGGTCGCCAGCCGGATTTTCTTCCGCTCTGTACTACACTAATATCATTGTGGTAATAATCATTATCTTTCTCCTCGTCTTCTTCCCCGGTATAACGCCGACGAAAGCCATTGCCTCCGGGGCACGCTTTGCCCCGTCCGACGCCTGGGTACGTTCCCTTGACTGGATGAAGGAAAATACACCGGAACCTTTTGGCGACTCTGATTTTTATTACCGGCTCTATGAGCGTCCCTCGCCCGGTGAACAATATGATTATCCTGACTCCTGTTATGCCGTCATGGCCTGGGTTGACCATGGATACTGGATCGCCCGTATTGCCCAGCGACCGGTTAACCTCACTCCCGGTCCTGGTGGGTTTCATGTAGCCAGGTTTTTCCTTTCCGAGGGCGAAAACTCATCTCAGGAAGTGGCGTGGAAAACAAGATGGGAACAGGAGACCATACCGGAGAGCGCCATAATCGATAAACTTGGCGCCAGATATATCATACTTGACAACCAGACCACGACGAGCAAGTTCTGGGCACTGGCAAACTGGGCACAACTGGAAAGCACGAAATACCTTGATACGTACTTCGTGCCCCAAGAGAACAATAAATTTGTCCCGGTAACTCTATTTCACCCTGAATACTACCGCGCACTGGCGGTCAGGCTGTACCATTTCGATGGCATGGCGGTAACTCCGGCGCAGACGGCCGTCATTTCCTACGAAGAAAAGCCATTCCAGGATGGTGGCACGGTCAAGGTAGTCAATAACATCGAATTTTTCCCCAGTTATGAAGAAGCAAACAACTACCTGACAGGTCAGAAATCGGGGCAGTTCCAGATCGTTGGGGAAACGCCGTTTATCAGCCCGGTGCCCCTGGAGGCATTAAAGCACTACAAACTGGTTTACCAGTCGCCGGAGTCCTCATATCAGGCCGGGGTGGGCAATGTGCCCTCGGTAAAAATATTCGAATACGTGGAATAAATTTATCCTTTGAACTGCTATCTTAACTTGACAAATACGGGTAAAAATCCAATCATTAGGTAGGGAGACGGAGGTTACATTACATGCAGATAAAGAAGACTTACCGAGAGGTTAATCCCGAGCTGCTCTACGCCGAAATAAGAGATTCCATCCTGAAGCAGGGGGCCAGCCTGGGCGAGGAAAAGATGGAAACGTACGCCCTACCCGGCGATACATCCTCATTTATCACCCGGGGTACTCTGACCTTCAGAGCCCAGGATGCCGCTGGCGAAGAAAAAGAATGCCTGCGGACCCACGTTGTTGGCTCAGTCAAAACGGAAACCAAGGTAATGCTGGATAGTGACGATAAGCTTTTCCCGCCAGAGAAGGTGTCCGCATTGCAGGCGGACCTGGACTTTATTTTCGGCTCATACGAAGTGAAATAAGAATTATAATCCCTCAGCGAGCCGGTACATGTTCTCGTAAGCCTTGCCGAATTCGGGGTTGTCTTTTTCCAGCCTGCTTTTCAGCGTTTTCATCTGCCGTATAAACGCGCCCCGGTCCTTTTTCCTCACCATTTCCGCCCACGCCGCCACCTTTGCCTGGAATAGCGCCTCAATTTCCGCAACGCCAGGTAAATTCATCTGGATCGAAGCATAAAGCTCCGGATTCTCCGAAATAACACTTTCCACCAGGGTAAGCAATACCTTGTAGGTAATGCCACCGAGCGCCGTTGGCTGTGCGACCTTGTTAGAACTGATGAGCGTATCGGCAGCTACCACGGCAATAAAATGAGAAAGCCCGAGAATGACGGCCATTTTATCGTCGTGTTCCTCAGGTGTCATCAGGCTGACTCTGGCACCCCTTGTTTCCAGATAATTCCTGACCTTCTCGGCCAGCGCTCTTTCCTCATTGTTCGTTGGCGTTAACACAAAATTCTGGCCGGTAATCCCTTTCGCCCCCGGGCCAAAGAGCGGGTGTGTCCCCAGTACCAGTCTGGTCTTCAGGTGCCGGTGCATGGCGGCCACGGGCATGACCTTCACCGAGGTAACATCAACCACCACCTGCTCCGGCTGGATATGGGGGGCCAGCTCGGCAACGATGTCCTCAAAAGTCTCTATCGGCACCGAGAGCAGTATAACGTCAGCGTCTTTGACCGCCTCTACACTTGAGGCAGTGTCAACACCAAGCTCCCGCCTGGCTTCCATGACTTTGCTTTCGGTTCGGCCACTGATTACCACCTCGCCGCCCTCTGCCCGCAGATGGCGGGCAAACCATCGCCCCATTTTCCCCGAACCACCGATTATGGCAACTTTCAAATAGGCACCTCAAAGTCGTCCTTTTGCCTTCGGATACGAGCCCAGTATCTTAAGGAAAATTGACAGCCTCTCCACATTCGCCAGTGCCTCACGGGCGGCGGCATCCTCGCGGTGACCTTCAAAATCGAGATAGAAATTGTACTGCCAGGGCTTTTGACGCGTTGGCCTGGATTCCAGCTTACTCAGGTTAATATGGCGACGGGAAAACTCACCCAGGGCTTCATACAACGCGCCTGGCTGGTTCTTGGTTGAGAAAACAATCGAGGTTTTATCCTGCCCGCTTGGTGGCGCGTCTTTTCCGGCCAGGATGAAGAACCGGGTGAAATTGTTGGGGTTGTCCTCTATCTCTCTGGCGATGACCTTCATGCCATAGATTTCGGCGGCCCGGGCACTGGCGATGGCCGCACTGTCCGTTAACCCCTGTTCCCTGATCATCTTAACGCTGCCCGCGGTATCATAGCTGGGAATCAGGGTCGCGTTCAGGTGCTTCAGAAAATTACGGCATTGTCCCAGTGCCTGAGGATGCGAATATACCTTCTTTACCGTATCCAGATTGGCGTCAGGGCCGGCAATGAGGCAGTGGATTACTCTTAACTCGGTCTCGCCACATACGCGGAGACCGGATTCCAGCATAAGGTCGTAGGCCCGGCTGATACTCCCTTCCAGCGAATTTTCCACCGGCACGACGCCAAGTTGCACCCCTGCCTCCTCCACCGCTTTGAAGACTTCTTCCAGCGTCTCGCAGGGCCTGAGCGCTATTGACGTACCGAAGAATTGAAATGCGGCTTCCTCGCTGTAAGCGCCCGCCTCGCCCTGGAAGGCAACCGTAATGCCCTCTTTATTTTTACAGGCGGAGATGATGCGCTCATAGATGCTTGCCAGTGCTTCCCCGTCAATGTCGATATTTTGCTTTCTGGCAATGCTTTTGACGTTCTCCAGTACCGTTTTCTCTCTTTCCCGGTCTTCAATCGAGCTTCCCTTCGCCCGCTTGCCCCTGCCTATCTCTTCGGCAATGCGTATTCGCTCGCCAATGAGCTCGACGACCCTGACATCAACGTCATCAATTTTTTTCCGTAGCTCTTCAAGGTTCATGTCAACACCCTCGGTATTAATCCCGCCCGCAGGGCAAAGTCGCATATGGCCACCGCCATCATCGCCTCCACCCCCGGCACCGCCCGGGGAACGATGCAGGTATCATGTCGGCCCGTCACCGTGAGATTTGTTTTTGCCGTCTTTTGAATATCTATCGTTTCCTGGCTCCTGGCGATGGAGGCAGTCGGCTTGACGGCGACCCTGACAATTACCGGCATGCCGGTGCTGATGCCGCCAAGCACCCCGCCGGCGTTGTTGGTGCGGGTAACGATTTTCCCGTCTTTAATATCGTAAAGGTCATTATTTTCCGAGCCTTTCATACCGGCGACGGCAAAGCCGGCACCAAACTCCACTCCCTTAACTGCCGGAATAGCGAACAGGGCTTTAGATAGTTCCCCGTCGAAGCTATCAAAGACGGGCTCGCCCAACCCCACCGGCACATTAAGGGCAATGCCCTCAATAACACCGCCCAGGCTGTCTTTTTCTGCCCGCGCCTTCTCTATCAATCGGGTCATTTTATCGGCGGCTTCATGGTCGGCACACCAGAGCGGGTTATTTCTGGCGCTTTCCTTGATTTCGGTTAACTCCCACGCCCGGGCCTTGATGCCGCCAATCTCAACGGTATGTGCAAATACATCAATGCCAATACGTCCGATTAACTTCCTGGCGATTGCCCCGGCCATGACATAGGCCAGGGTTATCCTCCCCGAAAACCGGCCCCCGCCGCGGAAATCGTTGTATCCGCCGTATTTCATGAAGGCGGTATAGTCGGCATGGCCGGGACGGAGGGCAAACCGATTTTTCTTATAGGCCCCGGAATCAATGTCTTTGTTCCAGGTGAGCATGCAGATAGGAGCACCGGTAGTATGCCCGTCATAGACGCCGGAGGTTATCTCCACTTTATCCGACTCCTGCCGCTCCGTGGTGCCAGCAGCGCCGGGCCGCCTTCTATCTACCTCCGGCTGGATGTCCGTCTCAGTGAGAGATAGGCCTGCCGGGCAGCCGTCAACCACCACACCCATACAGGCGCCGTGGCTCTCACCAAAGCTGGTGATGGTGAAAAGCTTCCCCAGAGTGTTACCCATCTAGCTTCACCCTGCCTCCAATGCTTCTTAGTATAGCCCAGAATTCAGGGAATGTCTTGTTGACGCATTCCGCACCATTTATCACGGTGTTCCCCACCAGCGTACCCAGGACGCTGAAGGCCATGGCAATACGGTGGTCGTCGTGGCTGTCAATAACTGCGCCTTTCAGGTTTGCGCCCGTGATGCTTATGCTATCCTTCTCCTCGGCAACCTCCACCCCCATCCTTTCCAGTCCTTCCCGGATGGCGTCTACGCGATTCGATTCTTTTAGCCTCGCCCGGCCGATGCCCTCAAGCTCACTCGTTCCCTCGGCCACCGCCGCCAGAACCGCCAGCGTGGGCAGAAGGTCGATGCAGTTGGACAGATCGGTGCGCAGCGCCTTCAGCTTTGAACCTCTGACGCTGATTTTATTCGGCGATATAGCTACCTCCGCGCCCATCTGGCTCAAGAATGCCAGCATAACCTTATCGCTCTGCAAGCTCTCCGGGTTCAGGTTCTCAACCTCCACTCCATCCGAGACCGCGCCCAGAGCCAGGAAGTACGAGGCCGACGACCAGTCTCCCTCCACCTCATACCTGGTCGGTCGATACGCTTGTTTCGCCGTATAAAAATCGTCCATTTTTCCTGAGAATTCCACCTTTATGCCGAACTTTGCCATACCGTCGAGGGTCATGGCAACGTAGGGCTTTGATTCCAGGGGCGTGGTCAGCCTGATGCGCATCCCTTCCTCGGCTAACGGCGAGACCAGCAACAGCGCTGAGACGAACTGGGAACTGACATCGCCGGGCAGCTCGGTATCCCCACCCCTTAACCTCCCCCCGTTGACCATCACCGGCGCCACACCACCATTTGCAGAGCAATCCACGCCCAGGCGCTGCAGTGCCTTCACCAGCGGCTCAACCGGTCTCCTGGCCAGCGAAGCGCCCGCCGTCAGGCGGCACCTCCCCGGGACTACCGAGCATATGGCGGTCATGAACCGCAGCGTCGCCGCCGAGTCGCCGCAGTAAAGGTCAGCATCAGGCTGTCTGAAGTTACCACCGCTGACTCGCCAGATGTCTCCCGACCGCTCAACGCCCACGCCGATGTTGCCCAGCACCATGACGGCCGCTTCGGTATCATCCGCGTACAGCGGATTTATTATCTGGCTCTCTCCGCGAGCCAGTGCGGCGCACATCAGACCTCTTATAGTGTAACTCTTGGACGGAGGCGCGGTCACCTTGCCTCTGATGTCACTTCTCTCAATGGTGACTTTCATTCTCTTTTAATCCGGTTATTATTTTCTCGACCACCCCTGCCACGTCCAGCCCGGAAGTGTCCACAGTTATGTCCGCGGCACGTTCGTAGAACGGCTGCCTGAACTCCAAAAGTTTTTTCACCTCTCCTGCCTTGTCTTCCGCCACCAGCAGCGGCCTCTCATTTTTATCGGATGATGTCCTCTTCAAAATCACCTCGGGCGATGCCGTCAGATAGACGATAACGCTTTGCTTCTTGAGACGGTCAACGTTTATCTGGTTCAGGACCACGCCGCCGCCGCAGGCCACCACCGTATTTTCCTTCTCCGTCACGTCTCTGGTCGCCTCAATCTCAAGCTCGCGGAAAGCGATTTCCCCGTCCTGCGCAAAAATTTCAGGGATGGTCTTCCCCGCCTTCTGTTCTATCAATGCGTCCAGCTCGATAAAATCCCTGCCCAGCTTTTCGGCCAGCAACCTGCCCACGGCGGTCTTTCCCGTTCCCATAAAACCGATGAGGGCAAGGTTACTTTTCATATCCTAAAGCCTTTACCGCTGCCTGTTTCATGATTTCAAACGGTGCTTTCTGGTCGGTCCACTTCTCAAAAGCCAGCGCGCCCTGCCAGACGAGCATATCCAGCCCGTCTATGGTCCGGGCACCGGCCGCCCTGGCCTCCCGGAGCAACCTTGTTTCCAGGGGATTGTAAACGATATCGCAAACCACCAGGTTGGGATTGAGCAGGCGGGCAGGCACCGGGGTCTGGTTGACATCGGGAACCATGCCCACACTGGTGGTATTGACCAGGACATCGGCCCCGTCAAGTCCCCCGGCCAAGTTTTCCTCACTCAATGTCCTCGCTTCAGGTTTCCGATGATAGTATTGCGCAATCTGGGATGCCAGTTCTTCCGCCCTGATGAGAGTGCGGTTCAGGATGACCAGGCTGGCACCGGCTTCAGCAAGGATGAAAGAGATTCCCTTGGAGGCACCACCGGCACCAAGTACGAGGATATTCTTGCCTTCGAGGTCAACGCCTTTCGACCGCAGCGCCTGCATAAAGCCGGGGGCATCGGTATTGTAACCGGTGAGCAATCCGCCCTCATTGGTGATGGTGTTCACCGCCCCCATTTTCTCCGCCAGCGGGTCAAGTTTATCCAGAAGCGGTATCACTGCCACCTTGTGCGGTATGGTCACGTTCAGGCCGACGACATTTAAGGCTCTTATGCCGGCTACCGCGCCGGGCAGTTCCTCCTGCCGCACGCGAAACGGAAGATAGGCATAATCGAGACCTAAAGCTTCAAAAGCCGCGTTATGCATCACCGGCGACATACTGTGCTCTATGGGGTCGCCGATTATCCCGCAGACCTTTGTTTTCCCGGTTATGGAGTTCATCCTTTCACCATCTGGTATATTTTCCGTAAGTCACTTACTGTTATCTGCCCCGATGCCGCCTCCCGGCCCGGTTCAATGGCAGCGTAGATGAATTCGCCGCCAACCAGCGGACAGAGAATCCTGCTCACCAGACCCAGTGGCCCCATGGCAAACGAGACGATTCTCTCTTCAGGAAATTCCTGAATAAGCCGCAGGGCGCTCACATTATCCTCGAATTTCTGTGCCGTGGTAACCACCTTACAGATGTCAGCCCCAACGGCAAGCTGCTTCCTGACCAGTTCCTTCATGGCATCAATCGAAGGAGTTTTCTTCATATCGTGACAGGAAATCAGGCACTTTGCCCGTTTCTTAATCAGTGTTACCACGTCACTGAGGCCTTCCGTGCTTAGCTCAACATCAATCATCTCCGCACCAAGCTCAAGGGCACTGAGCAGCTCCGTAATCCTTGTTTCTTCACCACCCGGCCAGGTTCCCCCCTCATTCGATTTTCGATTGCAGGCAATCCAGGGTTTCCCGAGCTGCCTGGCGACCTCTCTCCATTCAGAGCCAATCAGGTCGATTCGCACCTCGTATAAATCAACCTGCGACTCAACACGCTTAATGGCGGCAAGGTCACCATTTACTATGGAGGCACAGATTCTAGGTCCGGTCATTTTTCAGCTAGTACCTCCTTGATTAAAGGCGGAGCAACATCATCAGTGACCACCGCATTTCCGATTGACTGGAGCAGGACGAACCTGGTCTTTCCTTCCCGCACTTTCTTGTCGTGCTGCATCGCCTGCATGACATCTTCTACTTTGAAATCAGGTATTTCAGCGGGAAGGCCAGCCCGTATGATTAACTTCTGCAGCCTTTTCACCCCAGTCTCATCAAGCATTCCCAGTCGACGGGATACTCGGGCAGCGGCGACCATGCCGATAGCCACCGCTTCTCCGTGCTTTATTTTGAAACCGGAGACCGCCTCAACGGCATGTCCGATGGTATGGCCATAATTCAAAATATTTCTTAAACCCAGGTCGAGTTCGTCCTCCACCACCACCCCCGCCTTGATGGTTACCGACTGATATACAATCTCCTCGAGAACAGCTTCATCAAGCGATTTTATCCTCTCCATATTCTCCTCAAGAAAGGAGAAAAAATGCCCGTCACGTATGGCAGCGCTTTTAATGACCTCGGCCAGCCCACTGACCAGCTCTTCGTCAGGCAAAGATTTCAATGTATCCGTATCGGCAATGACCATTGCAGGCTGGTAAAAAGCGCCAATCATGTTCTTCAAATGCCCGTGGTCCACCGCTACCTTCCCGCCAACACTGCTGTCAATCTGGGCCAGCAGCGTGGTCGGCAGCTGCACCAGCGGTACCCCCCTCTGATAGGTAGCCGCCACAAATCCCGCCAGGTCGCCGATTACGCCCCCTCCCAGAGCCAGAATCGGCGTAGTCCTCTCGGCGCGGACTGCGGTCAGTTTCTGGTAAAGCCGCCCGGCATTTTCCAGCGACTTCTGCTCTTCACCGGGCGCCACCTCCAGGGTGCTGACCTCAAATCCATCGGCTTCCAGTGCCTGGCCCAGCGTGCTGCCATATAGTCGGTTCACGGCGGTATCGGTGATAACCACCAGCCGGCCGGCAAACCCGCGTTCCTTTAAATAGCCGCCCGTCTGCACCAGCCGGCCCGACCCGATATACACCGGATAGCTTCTGCTGCCGAGGGCTACGTTAATCCTTCTCATCCGGTTAACACCTTCGCCCTGTGTTTTTGCACAACCAGTTTATGGATTTTCCGGCAGGCATTTATAACCTCTTTCAGTTCATCAGGAGTTATCATCTGCATACCATCAACCGGGGCTTCCGACGGGTTGTAGTGCGTCTCAATCATCAGGCCACTCGCCCCGGCGGCCACCGCCGCGCAACTCATATTAAAGATAAGGTCCTTACGCCCGGTGGCGTGGCTGGGGTCGGCCACCACCGGCAGATAGGTCTCCTTCTGAATCACCGGAATCGCCGAGAGGTCAAGGGTATAGCGGGTGTAGTTTTTCCCCTTGCCCACAGGCAATATGCCGCGCTCACACAATATAATATCCTTGTTGCCCTCCGCTGCTATGTATTCGGCAAAAGACAAAAACTCATCAATGCCGGCACCAAAGTGCCGTTTGAACAGGATAGGTTTCCCGGTTCTGGCCACGCCGGCGAGAAGGTCCTGGTTGTACATATTACGAGCACCAATCTGTATTATATCAGCGTAGCTGGCCACCAGGTCAATCTGTGCCTCACCCCTCACTTCTGTAATCACCGGCATTCCAAAGCGTTGCCCGGCTTCGTACAGCCAGCGCAACGCCTCTTCTGCTTCACTACGGCCGTTAGCCCCCAGTCCCTGAAATGAATGGACAGAACTTCTCGGTTTGAATATACCACCCCGCAGCATATGAGCTCCGGCTTTCTTCACCTCTTCGGCGATCCGGAAGAGCTGCGGCTTGCTTTCAATGCTGCATGGCCCGGCTACAATCACCAGCTCATCTCCACCGATGGTAACGTTGCCGACGGCTATTTGGCGTCGCTCCTCTTCTTCATCAGAACGTCTTCCGTATTCTTTGCTGATGAGCTTGTAGGGAGATTCTACCATGAAAGCCTCTTTCACCGCGGGAAGTGTGGCAAAGTGGGAAAAGTCTGCCTTACGTTCATCGCCAATCAGGCCAATTACCGTCCGGAACTCGCCCCGCGAGACATCGGCCTTAAGGCCAAATTTCTTAATTTCTTTGACCACGTTGGCGATTTCTTCTTTGGTTGCTTCCGATTTCATGATTATCATCTTCTTTCTCCTCAGTTTGTTCGATTAGTTTTTTCAGTAACGGGCAAATAAAAAAGCCCTTCTGGGGAGGGCTCTTCTGCTTGCTTCATTTCCGATTTCTTTATCTCTTAGCCGTGATTAGCTCATACGAAGCCCTCCCCAGCACCTGGGTGCCAGAAAAAGTAATAAAAATAATAATAGGCGTTAAACTTTTGGCTAACCATCTCGACCGATAACTGATTCATATTTATGTCAAATATAGCATAACTGGAATTTATTGTCAATACACAACTGTAAAATCACCGCCGCTATGTTATAATTTTAAGTACCAAGGTAGGGGAGGCCCGAATTCTGGAAGGAATCGAAGTAGCCCGCAGAGCCGTGGATGCCGCCGGTGAAAGGCAAGCCGGTGATATTGTGCTGCTTGATACCAGGAAGGTGTGCAGCTTCGCCGATTATTTTGTCATCTGCAACGGAGAGAGTGAGCGGCAGATACGGGCTATTTTTGAAGAAGTGGAACACAGCCTGAAAAAGGAGGGGATTCTCCCCATCCACCACGAAGGCACGGTGGACTCGGGCTGGCTCCTGCTCGACTACGGAGATGTAATCGTGCACATATTCTCCATTTCAGAGCGGGAGTTCTACCAGCTTGACCGACTCTGGGGCCAGGCTGACCTGGTGCTGCGGATTCAGTAAAACACCCCGGCGCGGCTAAGTAGCCGCGACTTCATCTCCGGTGAAGAAAAGGCTGATTTCCTTTTCCGCCGTCTCCACCGAGTCGGAGCCATGCACCGCATTACGCGTTACATTCAGACCAAAGTCGGCCCGTATCGTTCCCGCCTCGGCTTTGGCCGGGTCGGTGGCACCCATTGCCTGCCTTATTTTCGCCACCGCCTTTTCCCCCCCAAAGACCGCCGCCACTATCGGCGCTGAGGTCATATACTCAACCAGTTCTTTGAAAAACGGCTTTTCTTTATGAACCGCGTAGTGTTTTTCTGCCAGGGCTCTATCCATACGCAGCGTCTTGCGCGCCGCCATTTTAAGTCCCAGTTTTTTAAGACGACTTATGATTTCATCGCTTTGCCCGTTCCGCACGGCATCGGGTTTAATCAGTACCAGAGACCTTTCTATTTCCAACATGATTTGAATTGTTCACTCCTTCTCTGGTGAATTGAAAATCCCGGCAATGTCAGCCACACTGACATCTTCCAGACTATCCGCCACGAGGTCAGCACCCCCGAGCTTTTCTCCCGGGTGGCTGTTGGTCACCGCCAGGCATCTCATACCGGCCCGTTTTGCGGCGGTGACACCGGCCACAGCGTCCTCGATAACGACGCAGTTCTTCGGGTTGATATTCAGTCGCTCGGCGGCGAGCAGGAAAATCTGCGGGCTTGGCTTCCCTTCCGTAACCTCCCTGCCCCAGACGGTAACGTCAAAGCCATCCTCTATGCCCAGTTGCCGTAAAACAAACTGCCCGTTCTCAATTGGGGAGGAAGTGGCCAGAGCAACCCTGACCTTATATTCTTTTAATTCATCAATCAGCTCCAGAGCGCCCGGAAACGACCTGAGATTCCCGGCCGCTTTCTCGCGAAACAGCCCTTCTTTGGCCACCAGAATGGCCTCTATTTCGCTTTCCGGATAATCTTCCCCGACAATGCTCCGCACGATGACATCATTCCGTTTGCCGAAATTGCGCTGAAAGACCTCTCTGGAGTACGGTATCTTTCTTTTGCGGAAAACCTCCTGCCACGCCTGAAAATGGAAGGGGGCCGTATCGGCGATAACCCCGTCCATGTCCCATATCACCGCCTTTAGCTGGTCCCCCCCGGGGATAATCTGTACCGCCTTACCCTCCGCCACCAGAGTGCCATCGGGCAAAGACAGGCTTCCCGCCACCTCAAGCTTCCGCCTCTGGTCCCTGACCACCTCAGCATTGACAATAAGTTTACTATTCACGTAGGCGGGGCGCTTGAGATTGATCTGTATTGATGCGGTCAGGAAACCAAAGTGGCCGCTCATCAGGGTAGCATGCCCCATTGCCTCGTCAAGGATGGTGGTGATGATGCCACCGTGGACGATATTCGTCCAGCTCTGATAGTATTCCCCGGGCGTGAATTCCGTTCTGACACCTCCGCCGTCCCGCCTGAATTTCAGACGCAGGCCAAGCGGGTTCTTCTTTCCACAGCCGAAGCACATGCCCTGGCCGGCACTTGCCGCCGAAGATACCTGGGTTTTTTCTTTCATCCTGTTCTTCACCTTAATACTATTTCATGCCCTTAAAATGCTCCCAGCCGGTCTTTGCCAGGCTAAGGAGCTTGCCATGCCCGTCAACCATGACTACGCTGCCCGGTTTCTCCGCCACAACCTCGCCGATAACTGTTACCGGACAGGAGAGCTTTGCCTTCACGGTTTCGATTATCGATTCGCTCGCGGTAAACAGCAGCTCGTAATCCTCACCGCCGGTGGTGGCCAGCTCGAGCGCCCGGTCACTGAAATGAGTCCTGACCACGGGCGCAATCGGTATCCGCTCCATTTCAACCCTGGCACTGACCCCGCTGGAATCGCAGATATGCTTCAGGTCGGATATGAGCCCGTCGCTGACGTCGATGGCCGTTTTCACGCCCAGTGCCAGCAGTCTCTGCCCCTCAGCCACCCGGGGCTCGGGTTGCAGGAAAGCCCGGCGCAACCGGCCGCCCGACTCAGCATCCAACTCAAGTTTTTTATCCAGCATCTCCATGCCGGCAGCAGAGGCGCCGAGGGCACCGGTCACGGCGATTTTTTCCCCGGGACGGGCGGCGGAACGGGTGAGCATTTTCCCATTTTTGCCTCCGGCACTGCCCAGCACGGTAATCGTAATTGAAACCAGAGGCGCCCGGCAGGTGTCGCCACCAACGATGGCGACTCCGAAGCGCTGCGCCAGCTCAATCATCCCCCGGTAGAGCGCCCTGACGTCATCCACCTCGGTATCCGGCGGCAGCGCCAGCGAGACCACCGCGTACATCGGCACACCGCCCATGGCAGCGATGTCGCTCAGGTTGACCGCCAGCGCCTTCCAGCCAAGCTCGTGCCAGGAAGTGGTTTCCAGCCGGAAATGGATGTCCTGAAAAAGCGAGTCGGTGGTTACCAGCTGGGTGGCAGCATCGCCTTTCCAGGCGGCGGCATCATCCCCGATGCCGATGATAAGTTTCCGGTATGACGCCGCGCTTTTATCCTGCGCACCGGAAATCATCCTGGCCAGAAGGTCAATCAGCCCGAACTCCCCCAGCGCCGAGACTTTCATAGCCAGATTATAGCACGTTGAGCGTATGGGGATAAAGCAGAGGGAGTTGAGAAACTCTCAGTTGGGCATTCTTCATACTCCCCAAGGAGGTACTTGAAAAGTGATTAGTAGATTAGTTAAACTACTCCTGACTAAAAGGAAGGGGGTAAAAAAGATGGCTGAGGTTCTTTGTGACCACTGTGGTTCCTCACGGATGCTCAACTACCATCGTCAGACTAGGATTAGTGGCGAGGGGGCAGATTACATTCACGGAGTGTTGACATGTCGTAAGTGTGGGCAGAAGACGATATTTGGAATGAGCGATGATGCTATATCGTTTTATCCAAGTAAGACAACTTATGGGACCCTGTCCGCAAATACACCACAAGATGTTAGGGACATGTTCGTAGATGCCGAGCTTTGTTTCTATGGCATGGGTTTCCGTGGAGCAGTAGCGGTGAGCCGTGCCTGTGTTGAGGCAGGGCTATCTCATAAGGGGATAACCCAAGGTTACCTAGAGCAACGGATAGGCGAAGCTAAAGACAAAGGTATTCTGACAGAAACTGAATACATGTTGGCACACGGCTCCCGCCTAGCTGGAAACGCTGCGCTTCACAAAAACCCGATTATTGTGCCATCGGACATTCCAACGGTTCTGTCAGCTGTGGTTAGCATAACAAATCATCTCTTTCAATAAGAAATAGGATGGCTCATGCTCTATGTATCACTTTATGCAACAGCATGAACACATTGTCTAACAGAAAACGCCTGATTACTCATTTCGCGTGGGCACGATTTTCACCTCTCCCCACACCCCCAGGCGGTCGTCCTTGATGATGACCACCCCCCTCAGCTGCCCGATACTCTGCGCAAACTCGATGCCCTTCTCTATATCGGCCACGTCGCTGACCCGGTTGCCGATGGCGGTGGCCGCCGCGTCGGCCAGCGTGGCGGAAGCAGCGAGCACAATCACCGCGTCCGCCCGGCCAAAGCTCAGCGAGTGCCCCACCGTCCCCGAAGACGTGCAGATGCCCAGCGGCGTGTCCTCCGGCTCTATCTGAAGACCGAGCTTGCCGGTCAGCGGTGAAGCTCCAGCAAAAATACCTATCGTTCTCTGGCGCAGACTCTTGAGGAAAATATCGCCGCCGTTTTCCACGATGATTTCCGGAGAGAACTCGAGCAGCTCTCCGCCGACAAACCTGGCAATGGCGCCCGCCACCGCCGCCATCGGGCCGACGCCACACCGGCGGGCAGCCTCGGCCATATCGCGGACGATTTTCGGCGCATCTTTCTCAACCTCGAGCGGCTCGAGGGAGGTCAAAAAATCAGGGTGGCGGGCAATGTACCTCTCTAAACTGTCGCGGTACTTCAGCACCATTCTATGCGCTTTGCGCCGCAGGTTGCTCGCGGCGCTCAGGTGCAGGTCCGTCTCCTTTACCACGACGTTGCAGACGACCAGGTCATCGCCTTTTACCCAGTGGCGGTAGGTACGCGGCTGATACATCTGACTAAAAGTGAACTTCCATGGCCCGTGGCGGACAGGTCTTGATGCACAGTCCACAGGCCACGCATTTTTCATCGTTGAACCTGACCTCCCTCGTCTTCGGGTCAATCTCGAAGGCGCCGGGAGGACAGATGGTGACGCAGGCGCCGCAGTGAGTGCAGCGCGCCTCATTCCGGGTGACGTCCTGGCTGAGCGACTGAATTTTCACCCCGGACTTGAGCAGGAATTTAACGCCCCTATCATATTCCTCCTGCTCTCCCTTCAGTTGCAGCACCAGCAGCCCTTCCTCCTCCGGTTCGGCGGTGATGGACGCCCTTAAAATATTGAATTCAAGGTTAAAATCCTTGACCAGATGGTAGATGACCGGTTGCTCCACCAGTCGTTTTGGAAAGTGCAGCACCACTCTTTTTGAAACTGCCATTGTCATTACCTCCAGTTAATATCCACAGTTATTTATTGCTTCAAATATGGAATCAAATCTCCAGCGGGCGTTCCGGCAATGGTTTGAAAGCGACCCCAGACTCAACACCCGGCAGCGGTGCCACTGCCTCGGTGAGCAGGAACTCGCCGCGTTTTATCCAGTCCTTCAGAATCTCGGCGATTTCCACCGCCCGGGAGTAGCTGGACAGAGAGCTGGTGGGCACTTTTTTACCCTGCAGCTTTACCGCACCGCCCTTCAGTTCAGCGTAGTTTACCTCCCCGACGATGTCCGGCTTCTGGTTGGGATAGGCATCCGAATAGTCAATCACCGCACCATATATTTCCTCATCGGTGACGGCCGTGCTGCGGAGGATTTCCTCATCCAGGATGGGTATGGGCACGCCGACCCCCACGGTCAGAGTAACGCCGTAGCCGTACATGCTCGTCCCGACGAGCCACTTGGGACTCATCTGTTTTAAATCACCGATTACGGCCAGCGTCCCGGCACTCCTTTTGGGCACACCCGCTTCGGTGCGAAGCACATCCGGGTTATGCTGGGTCCCCTGCCAGGCCACATACCCGATACCTCCACCCAGGAAAATCCTGGTGCCAATGCCGATGGTCCGGTAGTGCGGGTCGTTGAGCAGTGGCGATAGCTGCCCGGCACTGCAGTAGTTGGCATTGCCCAGGCGCGGCTTGAGCACCCCCATGTAGGTATAGATGGTCTTATCGGATAGATTTACAGCGACGTTATAGTTCTGGTACGCATTGCGGATATTGAACAGCACCGCTTCATTCAGGTCCTTGATATTGAGCCAGGTCTCCAGCCGCTTCCTCGGGTAACAATCGGTGCCGTAGGCAGTCGCCGTCATCCGGATATCCTTGCCCGCCACCAGCTCCTCGATGACATGCCCGCCGCCGTAATTGAAATCGCCGGGATGCACCCGGTTTCTGGGGTCATCGTCGGGCAGGGCATTTGCCCCGAAGAACACGTCCACCGCCGCCAGGCCAGGATAAGCGAGGACATCATTGAGGTAAACGCGACCACCACCCAGCTTGATTCTCGGTTTGCTGTGACCGGTGTTGAAGTAGATACCGGATGAGCACATCGGGCCGAAGGTGCCCGTGGTCACCACGTCGACATGTTGAGCGGCGTGCTTTACGCCTTTTTCTTTGACCAGGTCAATGACTTCTTCAGCATTGACGACTACGGCCTTGCCCTGCCGTATCTTCTCGTTGATTTCCGCTATTGTCTTCATCATGCGTCACTCTCCAGGACATAATTTCACCAGCCGTCCGCCCTTGCGGGCAACGCATGATACATATATTCATCACCACACTTACCAAGCCGCGCTTCATCCTTCTCCCACCATAAAACGATGTAAGTTGTATTATATAGTTTAGAGCTGAATTAGTCAAAAAATCAACCTATTTCTCACCTTCCCGTCTTCTCATCCCATACAAAAGTTGATATAGTAATATCATGCGTTACGCCATTATGGCGGATATTCACGCCAACCTGGCCGCCTTCAACGCCGTGCTTGATGATATGGAGCAGCGGGGAGGGGTGGAGGAAATATGGTGCCTGGGCGATGTAGTTGGCTACGGGCCTGACCCTCACGAGTGCATTGAGCGGCTGCAACGGTACAACCATGTCTGCGTGGCCGGAAACCATGACTGGGCCGCCATCGGCAAGGTAAGCACCGCCGAGTTCAATCCCGATGCCGCGCTGGCCTGCCAGTGGACCGCCGGGCAACTAAATAAGAAAGATGTAAAATACCTGGAAAAACTCCCCCTGACAATCGATAAAGATATATTCACGCTGGTACACGGCAGCCCGAGAGAGCCGATATGGGAATACGTTATATCAACCGGCATTGCCCGGGAGAACTTCAGTTTTTTTCAGTCGCCTTACTGCTTGGTCGGTCATTCCCACGTCCCACTCATTTTCAAGGAAGAAGATGGCTCCTGTACGTTCAGTCGGCTGGTGGCCAATATCGGACTGGCGCTGGGCAAAAGCCGCCTGATTATTAATCCGGGAGGGGTGGGGCAACCACGCGACGGAGACCCGCGCGCCAGCTACGCTATCTACGACAGCGACACCAGAATGGTAAGACTCTACCGCATACCCTACGATGTTGCCGCCACACAGGATAAAATGATGGCGAAAGGCCTGCCCGTACGGTTGGCGGCACGACTGCAACAAGGCATGTAGGCCGATATCAAGTGCACCTTCCCTTGACAAAGTGAAACGGGCGGTTTAGCATTTCTGTGAGGTCGTGCTAGACGGGGAGCTAGCGGTGCCCTGAACCTGCAATCCGCTACAGCAGGGTTGAATTCCAGCTTGAGGCTCTTGTCTGGTAGGACTACTCTGGTCAAGTGGTGTTGAAGGCCGGGTCTTGCGCGGCGGAAGGCTATGAATCCCGTCAGGTCCGAGAGGAAGCAGCGGTAAATAGTATTTTCCGGGTGTCGCAGGGTTGCCTGGCTGGAGCCGGCTGGCCCGAGCAAGCTATTGGTCAGGGTCGAGGGCAGGTGCACGGCCTCACTATTTTCAGGAGCAATATACAGGTGGGTGCCATTTGAAAGAGGAATCGCTGCTGGCCGAAACCAAACAATTGCTGCGCCGTTTTAATTTAAGGGCAAGGAAACGGCTGGGGCAGCGCTTTCTCATCGATGGTGACGTACTGCAGCGGATACTCTCTGCGGCCGAACTCACCGCCGATGATATCGTTCTGGAGGTTGGGCCGGGGCTGGGAATCCTGACCAGAGAGCTTGCCCAGAGGGCGCGGCAGGTCATCGCCATCGAGCTTGACGATAAGCTGTCTAACTTTCTGAAACAAGAACTGGTTTCTTCTCCCAATGTTATGATAATCAACGAGGACATCCTCAAAATTGAGCCGGCGACGCTACTGGCCAGGCCAGAGCGGTACAAGGTGGTGGCCAACCTCCCCTACTACATCACCTCCCCTGTCCTGCGCCACTTCCTGGAAGCAACGCTAAAGCCAGATTTGATGGTGGTGATGGTGCAGAAAGAGGTGGCCGAGGCCATTGTTGCCGGACCGGGAAAAAGGAGCCTGCTCAGCATCAGCGTGCAGTTTTACGGTCGGCCCACCATCATCAGCAAGGTACCGGCGAATTCATTTTACCCGGCGCCAGAGGTCGATTCCGCCATACTGCGCATTGACCTGTACCCCAAACCGGCGGTGGCGGTGGATGATACCGAGGGCTTCTTTGGAACGGTCAGGGCGGGCTTCGCCAGCCCCCGCAAGCAGCTCGCCAACTCACTGGCGCAGGGACTGGGTTGGCCCAAGGCCGATGTACTTAGCGTGCTGGCGGAAGCCAGCATAGCGCCACAGCGTCGAGCCGAGACTTTGACCCTTGAGGAATGGGCGCAACTGCGGCAGGCATACGCGCAATGGCAGAAGAAGGTGTTATGCTGACCATTCTGGCGCCAGCCAAGCTGAATTTAACCCTTGAGGTGCTCGCCAGACGCCCGGATGGCTATCACGAAATCAGGAGCGTCATCCAGACCATTAGCCTCTGCGACCGACTCACCTTTCGAGCCAGGCCGTCGGTGGATATCAGGACCGACTCGCCGCAATGGTCAGCGGAGAAAAGCCTTGTCTCACGGGCGGTGAACCTGGTGCGGGAGACGATAGGCATTACCAGAGGAATCGCTATTGACGTAGAGAGCCGTATTCCCCTGATTTCAGGACTGGGGGGTGATAGCAGCGCGGCGGCTGCCACGCTGCGCGGCCTGAACGAATCTTGGGAGCTGAACCTGCCGGAGGAAAAGTTATTTGAACTTGCGGCGCAGCTTGGCTCGGATGTGCCCTTTTTCCTCCACGGCGGCACGGCAGTTGTACAAGGAAGAGGCGAGGTGTTGACACAACTCCCACCTTTGCCCCGCCACTGGGTTGTTCTGGTCATGCCCGATGTGCCCCGCCTCCCCGGCAAAACGGCCAAACTTTACGCCAGCCTGAATACGAGCCACTTCACCGATGGGCGTATCACGGAGCAACTGGTGAAAGAACTGAAGGAGGCAAAGGAGCCGTCAACGCTTTTCAACACCTTTGAGAACGTCGCCTTTGCCCGTGGGTCGGAGTTAAAGGTCTACCGCGACCATATCCGCAAGCTCGGTGCCTCCCACGTCCACCTGGCCGGCTCCGGCCCGGCGCTCTTCACCTTGCTGAAAGATAAAACCAAAGCCGAAGAACTATATACACGGTGTAAGCAACAGAATATGGAGACTTATCTGGTGGAGACGCTGGCCTCGGATTATTCCCCCAGCGGATAGACATACGCCGAAGTCTGGTGGTAAGGCTCCGGACACCAGCCGATTGACTGTTTCCCCGAGGTATCAAGGTACCAGTAGCGTTTCCCCTCGTATATCCAGGAGTTGCCGTACATGTGGTACTCCGGGGGCATGTTGATGCCCAGCCCGATGTGGTCATAATCCTCGAAGAGGAGAAGTGCCACATCATAGCCCATTTCGGTCAAAAGCGCTGCCAGCAAAATTGAGGTGTCCTCGCAGTCGCCCCTTCGTTCAAAAAGCGTTTCCAGCGGATAGCGAGGGTATTCATTAAACGGTGTGGTTTCGTTATCGCTGGTAACGGTGAAGCTCTGTACAAAATTTAGAGCCAGTTCGGCTTTTTCCTTGTCGTCCAGACCCTCTGCAGAAGATGTCTCTTCCAGCTCGCTGGCCACAGCCCGAATTATATAATCGTCATCAGGATGGTTCGCTATCAGTTTATATTCAGCGAAAAAATCATAGTAGCTGCGATTATTTGGCTTATCACTATAATCATCCCAGCTCGGCCTTGGTATCGCCCGATACTCACGATAGTCTTCGAACGGTATGGCAATGGTTAAATTGTGCTCATTGTGTCCCGATGCCTCAAACCGGTAATGCACCGTTTCGGTGCCATCGAATCGGGCATTGAGCCCCCAACCGCAAAGCGCCAGCACCAGTACCAGCAGCCCGAACAGAATAATATAAGATTTCCTTTTGCCCATCGCTTATCCGTCTTTCCCCGCCAGCCAATTTCCCACCAGGGCTTCCTCGTCGCGTTTTGTCGCTGCTTTCCCGTCCAGCCTGGCTTCAAGCAGCCGATGCAGCCTATCTTTAATTTCCGGCCCCTGAGCTACCCCCAATCTTTTTAAATCTTCGCCACTGAGGGCGGGCCTGACGTATCTTAGCTTTTCCAGAAATTCAGTGAGGTGCGGCACCGCCTCCGGTATCTCCCCGGCGATTATGCTGGCGACAACCGCTTCCGCCGCATAACCAATGAGCAGCGTGTAAACCTGGCTCGCTGTTATCTGCGCAGCTGCCAGCCGCCCCATGCTGTTTTTCAGGTCAATTGTGTCACGCAGCGTTCTGGTGGTTGATTTGCGCAGTCTCAGGAGCGTAATAATCTCTTCAACGTCATCAGGGCCCATGCGGTAGACCAGCAGGGCAAGGTAGAGCCCGAGCGAGGGAATGCCAGGCGAATTCCACTGGCGTGCCTGCTCGTATCTGGTCGATAGCCAGCCGTCTGCCTTCAATTTCGGGTGCAGTTGCCCCAGCACGCCAAGCTCACCAGCGCGGCACAGCGCTTTTTCCGGATAGTCTTCTTTATAGATTAGCTCCAGCTCGTGGCGTATGCGGTCGCCGCTCACCTTTTTCAGGTAGCCGGCATCACGCTTCACTAGCTCCAGCGTCCGCGGCTCCAACTGGAAATTCAGTCGCTGCTCGTAGCGAATGGCGCGCCAGATGCGAGTGGCATCATCGATAAAGCTCCTGTAGTGAAGAACCCGAACCAGTTTCCCCTCAAGGTCAGTCAGACCTCCGTACAGGTCGAGCAGGTGGCCGTAAAGGCCGGGATTAAGCTCGACGGCCATGGCATTAATGGTGAAGTCCCGGCGGAAAAGGTCGTCCCTGATAGTGCTGGGGTTGACCGTGGGCAGGGCGCAGGCTTTAGCGTAGGTCTCCGAGCGGGCGGTGGCGATGTCAGCGCTCCAGCCATTCCAGCGCAGCTTGGTCGTGCCGAAGCGCTGGTGGGTTGTCAGCTCACACTGTTTCCCCTCCGCCAGTTCCCGCGCCAGGGCGATGGCGTCCCCTTCCACCACCAGGTCAAGGTCGAAATTTTCCCTTCCCAGCAGTAAGTCGCGCACCACTCCCCCCACCAGGTACAGATTCTGTCCCCGTCTCTGCGCCAGCTCGCCCGCCAGCCACAGGAACTCAATGAGTTCTTTTGGCAGCTGCTCTTTTATTCTAGTGGCAAAATTATTTACTTCAGGCATTACAGTCAAAATTATAGCACAGGTGGCTGACGCACTTCCCCATTTTAATTTCCCCGCCATCTCCTTTATAATTAATCCCATAGTGTCTGAAAACAAAAAAATGGTCGCCATTGTGGGGATGGCCGGGTCGGGCAAGTCAGAGGTCGCCCGGGTCTTTGAGCAGCACGGCTTCGCCAGAATCAGGTTCGGTGATATCACCGATAAAGAGGTGAAAAAGAGGGGCTTTGTCCTCAATGAGGATAACGAGCGGCATATCAGGGAGCTATTACGAAAAGAGCACGGCATGGCCGCCTACGCCAAACTCAACCTGCCCCGAATTGATGCCGCCCTGAAGAAGTCGAATGTCGTGATTGATGGACTGTACTCCTGGGAAGAATACACCTTCTTGAAAGCTCAATATAAGGAAAATTTCTCCATTATCGCGGTCTGGGCATCGCCGCAAACGAGGTATAGCCGACTCAGCAGCCGAGCCGAACGACCGCTGACACCTAAAGAAGCCGCCAGCCGTGACCGGGCGGAAATTGAAAACACCAAGAAAGGCGGGCCGATTGCCATGGCCGACTACACCATTAGCAATGAGTCCTCGCTATCGGACCTGGAGGCGCAGGCAAATAAATTACTGGCGGGATGGAAATGAAAAAAGCGATTACCAGGCCAACTGCCGACGAATATTTTCTGAAAATCGCCTCGGTGGTGGCAGAGCGCTCCACCTGCCGCCGCCACCACGTCGGTGCCGTGGCGGTGAAGGACAAACATATTCTGGCCACGGGCTACAACGGCGCCGCTTCCGGTTCCAGAGACTGTCTGGAGCTGGGTTGTCTTCGCGACGAACTCGGCATACCCTCCGGCGAGAGGCATGAAATCTGCCGCGGCATTCACGCCGAGCAGAACGTCATCATTCAGGCCAGCCTCCACGGCGTCAGCCTGGAAGGGAGCACCATCTACTGCACGCACACTCCCTGCGTTCTCTGCGCCAAGATGCTGGTCAACGCCCGGATCAAACGGTTTGTCAACTTTGGCAGCTACAATGACCGCACCTTTGCCGACCTCTTCCGCGAGGCAGGCATCGAAATTGAGAGCCAGGAAAGGCCACCGGCCCAGATCAGTTTCCTGGACTGACATAGAGTTGAAAGGCACGGCTACAATGAGCAGAGTATCTATCGTTAAAGTCGAAAACGACTATTATGACGCTCTTCTCCAGGCGCTTGACGACATCGGAGAAAAGCCGGTTTCAAGAGGCGATCGCGTGCTCATCAAGCCCAACCTCTACGAGCCCCATGCGCCAGACAGCGGGGAAATTACCAATCCCCGGCTGGTTGAGGCCGTGGCCAGGTACTGCCTTGACGCCGGCGCGGGCCGGGTGATTATCGGAGAGGGACCGAGCTACTACCAGCCGGAGTCACGCCTTAAAAAATGTTTTACCGAGCCAGGTATCAGTGACGTTGCCGACCGCCTGGGTATCGAGTGGGTGCTTTTTGACGAACACAAATTCCGCACTTTCCGGGGTATCTCCGGAGCCACGCCCGATGAATTCCGGGTGACAGAGTTCGCCTTCGCCTGCGACAAAATAATCAACGTGCCGGTGATGAAAACGCACTACCAGACCACGGTGACGCTGGCGGTAAAGAACCTGAAGGGCTGCCTGAAACGAGAAGATAAGCCCCGCTTCCATCAGCAAAAAAGCCTGAGCCAGGCTATTGTTGAGCTTAACAAAATAGTCAGGCCGACGCTCAACATCATAGACGCCACCGCCAAGACCCTCGGCAGCATCGGCTACTCTATGGTCAAGCAGCCTCTCGGTGCGCGACTGCTGCTGACCAGCACCGACGCGGTGGCCGTGGATGCCGTCGGCTGCGCGCTGATGGGCATCGACCCCGACACCGTGCCGACGGTAACCCTGGGTGCGGCGGCCGGGCTGGGGGAAAGCAACCTGACCAGAATCGAAATCATCGGCGAGGAACTGAAACGGCTTAAATTTAAGGTCAAACTGCCCCAGGAACAGTTGCAGCGCAGTTTTCCGCAGCTTGAGATAAGTGGTACCGATAAGGCTTGCAGCGGCTGTTTCATCCCGCTGCTTTCCGAGCTCCTCATGCTGATTGAGCGTGAGGCAAGGCTGAAACAGCCGCTGCGCATTTGCGTGGGCACCGACCCCGACATTCCGGAAAGTAGCGCCTATCTGCTGGTCGGCGACTGCGCTATCACTGAACTGGATGAAGAAGCAAAATGCGTCGCCGGCTGCCCGCCCACCCGGGAAGAAATCCGCCAGCGTTTAATACCGTATTTCTCCTAGCTTGCTTCCTTTACCAGCTGGTTGATGCGCCCCAGGGCTTCTTCGATATCTTCAGCGCCGACCATGCGGTTGGTTACCGCCCGCACACTTTGACCGCCCCGCGATAGAAATTTGACTCCCCGCTCCCCTATTTTGATGATGAAGTCGCTAACTTCTGGCGGAAATTCAAAATTCACTATGTTCGTCGGCACCTTCTCCGGGCTCACGGAAAAGCCGGGTATCTGGGCCAGTCCTGCCACCAGCCGCCTGGCATTGGCATGGTCCTCGGCGAGGCGGTCAACCATCTTTTCAATGGCCACGATGCCGGCCGCCGCGATAACCCCTGCCTGCCGCATTCCCCCTCCCAGCATCTTGCGCCACTTCCGCGCCCTCTCCACCATCTCTCTTGTACCGCAGAAAAGCGAGCCTACGGGTGCACTGAGTCCTTTGGAAAGGCAGAAGTTTACCGTGTCCACCGGTGCCACCAGCTCCCGGGCAGGCACACCGAGGGCAACGGCGGCATTGAAGATGCGGGCCCCATCAAGGTGAACTTGCAGTCCATGCCGATGGGCGAGTCCGGAAATTTCCTCCGTATATTCGCAAGTCAGTACCGCACCGCCGCAGCGATTTTGGGTGTTTTCCAGACAGAGCAGGGCGCTCTTCGGGAAATGGATATTCTCCGGCCGTATCGCCTCCTCCACATCAGTGGCGTCGAGCTTTCCATCTTCATCATTGGGAATAGTGCGGATTACCACCCCACCCAGCGTCGATGCCCCACCGACCTCATACCAGAACATGTGGGCCTCGCTGCCGACGATGATTTCATCGCCGGGCCGGGTATTGGCCAGGACGCCAAGGAGGTTGCTCATCGTGCCGCTGGTGGTGAGAAGCGCCGCCTCTTTGCCCATGACTTCAGCCGCCAGCTCTTCAAGGCGGTTGACGGTGGGGTCTTCCCGGTGAACATCATCCCCCAGCTCCGCCTCGTACATCGCTCGCCGCATTTCCTCCGTCGGCAGGGTAATAGTATCGCTGCGCAGGTCAATAATCTTCATCATAGCCACCTTCTCTGTGCTTGTTTTAACTTCTATAATATCACAAAGATTGATGGGCTGGCAGCCTCCAGCCTTGATTTTTACCACCATATATGTTTAAATAAGCTTTGTATAAGGAGTGGAGACGTGGCAGATTTACGATTGAAAGCAACGCACCGCATGGTGCTGGGAAAGAAGACCAGATTCTTACGACGCCAGAGGATAACGCCGGCTCATCTCTACGGTCGCGGTGTCAGTTCAGTGGCGCTACAGTGTGATACTGATGAACTGGTTAACCTGGTTGCCCACGCCGGCAAGACCAGGCTCATTAACCTCGAGGTTAATGGCGAAAAACCGAAGAGCGTTTTCGTGCGCGAGATTCAGCGCGATGTCATTACCAGAGAACTGTTGCACATCGATTTCTACCAGGTTAAACGGACGGAAAAGATCGCGGTGGACGTGCCTATTGTCCTCGTTGGAGAAGCGCCGGCACTGAAATTCAAAGGACGCATGCTCGTTCACGGCATCAATAGCCTGAGCGTTGAGTGCCTGCCCACCAACGTACCACCCCAGATCGATATTGACATCACCCAACTGGAAGAGGTGGAACAGGCAATCCACGTCAAAGACATCGTCCTCGACCCGGAGATTACGGTTCATGCCGATCCCGAGCAGCTGGTGGCTAAGATAAGCAAAGTGATGGTCAAGGAAGAGGTCGAGGAAGTGGCCAAGGTCGAAGAGGAAGCTCTGGCTGAGGAAGAAGGGAAGGCCACGGCCGAGGCGGAGGCTCCCGCCGAAGAGAAGTAGCCAGCGGAAGAGCGTTAGCGTGTGGCAAACCACAATAGCAACATGCAAAGTACCAGGCGATGATTATTGACTTCCATACGCACGTTTTCCCTCCCCGCGTCAAGCAAAAACGCAGCCAGTACATCGACCGCGACCCCTGTTTTGCGCTCCTCTATGCCAAAAAAGAAGCCAAAATCGCCACCACCGAAGATCTTATTGAAAGCATGGATCGGGCCGGCATTGACATCTCGGTCATTGTCAATCTGGGCTGGATAACCCATGAACTCTGCGTGGAGACCAATGACTACATCCTGGAATCAATTGCCCGCTACCCCAAGCGACTGATTGGTTTCTGCACCGTGCAGCCGCAGTCGCTCAATGCCGCCATTGCCGAAATTGAGCGCTGTGCCCGGGGTGGTGCCAGAGGCATCGGTGAGATGCGACCCGACATGCAGCTGCTGGACCTGGGCGATGACCCCATTATCACTCCATTCATGACCGCAATTAAGCAGCACCGGCTCATCTTCCTCACCCACGCCTCCGAGCCCGCGGGGCACGACTATCCCGGCAAGGGAATCATCACGCCGGATATTCTTTACCCCTTTATCACCACCCATCCCGATGTCACCATTGTCTGTGCCCACTGGGGAGGCGGTCTGCCGTTTTACGCGCTGATGCCCGAGGTCCAGAAGGCGCTGCAGAACGTCTACTTCGACACTGCCGCTTCGCCATTTCTTTACCAGCCCCAGATATATACTCTGGTTAGCCAACTGGTCGGCGCGGACAAGATACTCTTCGGCAGTGATTATCCTTTGCTGCCGCAGACCCGCTTGCTCCAGGAAATCAATTCGGCGGCGCTAACCGAGGAAGAGAAGCGCCTGATTACCGGCGAAAATGCCAGAAAGCTGCTTGGAATCTAGATGAGCACAGAGCAGATTCGTTCGTTCATCGCCATTGAACTGCCTGACGAGGTAAGGTCAGCACTTGCCGAATTGCAGGCCAGCCTACAAACGGACAAGCAGCCCTCAGTAAAATGGGTTGACCCGTATGGAATACACCTGACCCTGAAGTTTCTGGGCAACATTGCCGTGGCCAAAATCAGCGATATTACCAGCGCTATAGAGGCAGCGGCCCGGGATTTGCCATCTTTTTTGCTTGAGGTAAAAGGACTGGGAGTTTTTCCCAATCTCATGCGAGTCCGGGTGGTATGGGTTGGTGTGGGGGGAGATATCGCCCGGTTGACGCTGCTCCAGCAGCGCATTGAGTCCAACCTGGTACCGCTCGGCTTTGCCCGGGAGTCGCGACCGTTCACCCCCCACCTGACTCTGGCCCGCGTCAGAGAAAATGCGCCACCGACCGCACCACAAAACTTCGGACAGCTCATCGCCGGTGCCAAGTTTGATACTGCCTATCATTTTACGGTGGACAGTGTCAACCTGATGCAAAGCCAACTGACCGCAAAAGGTGCCATTCATCGCCGGATTACCACCATCAGCCTGAAAAAAAACCTTGCCAAAAAGTTATGATTAATAGTATACTTAAAAACAATTTCAGGATGGGAGGAGGACTTCATGGAACAGATTAGTTTCCCCAAATGTCAGAAATGTCAGGCCGGTGACCTGGTGCCCCTTTCCGATTTCGGTAGTCAGGGGGCTGCGATTCATTATAAAGCTTGGGTTTGCACCAATCCTGAATGTGGCTACAATCTGAAGATCAGGAATGGTGATGTCTACATTAACGAGCCCATTATGAGCGGCGCGCTGCATAACAGCCGCGCCCGATAGCACGTCAACTTTCTGGATAAAGCTTATAATTCAGGTGATAGCGTGCTTCCTCAGTTAGCCAGATTCAAAGGGGCAGCACTTGATTTCATTTTTCCGCCGTACTGCGTCGGCTGTGGTAAGGAAGGCGCTTTTATTTGCCTTGCCTGCCGCCAGTCATTGCCCCGAATAATGCCCCCCATCTGCCCCAAATGCGGTCGGCCCCACCCCAACGGGATATTATGTCCCGATTGCGTACGCTGGCAGGCAGCCATAGACGGTATTCGTTCCCCGTTTCGTTTTGAAGGCGCGATGCGCGAGGCAATTCATAAGCTGAAATACCAGAACCTGAGGGCTCTGGCAGCCCCCCTGGCCGGAATGCTGCAGGAATACCTTATCGCCAGCCCGCTGGACATTGATGTTCTGGTACCGGTACCTCTGCACCGTAAACGACTGAGAGAGCGCGGCTACAATCAGGCCAGGTTACTGGCAAAGGAACTGGGAAAACTGATAAATATACCGGTAGTAGATGATGTTCTTATTCGCCTGAGACACACGCCTCCACAGGCCCGAACCGCGAACATAGAAGAACGGACGCATAATATAGCGGATGCCTTCGCCTGCCAAGGCAATGGACTCCGGGACAGGCGCGTGCTGCTGCTTGATGATGTGGCTACTTCCGGAACCACACTGGATGCCTGCGCCACGGTGTTAAAAGCCAGCGGCGTCGCCTCAGTATGGGGGCTGGTAATGGCACGAGAGATTTAACAGTCAGGAGTGAGAGGATGGAGCTACAGATTACGGGACAGAACATAGAAGTATCTTCGGAAGTGCGCCGCTACGTTGAGCGCAAGATCGGAAAATTAACCCGCCATTTCCCCAATATCATTGAGTCCATTGTGGAAATCAACCAAGAAAAGACCCGGTCTCCCCGGCAGCAATTTGTGGTGCGGACCAGTGTTATCGGCAATGGTATCCGCCTGCACAGCCAGGAGCGCGGCGAAGACCTGTTTCAGGCAATCGATAAGGTTGCCTCAGCGCTGGATAGACAACTGGAGCGCCAGAAGGGAAAGCTCTATGAAAAGGGTAAGGGTAACTCGTTGACGCGGGGTGAATTAAAAACAGAGACGGTTAACCCGTTCCAGCCGGAAGTGGTCAAAGTAAAGCGATTTGCCATAAAGCCGATGTCCGTAATTGAGGCCGCCGAACAGATGGTTATACTGGGGCACAGCTTTTTCTTCTTTCTCAATACTGACACGGACGAATTTAACGTGCTGTACCAGCGCCAGGACGGTAACTACGGTTTGATTGAACCGGAACTGGGATAAAGATTTAAAACTGGCAACATTCATGCGATAATGAGATGGTAAATGGCAATTAAAAGAAGAAGTATCTACCTGTACTTTACCCTGATTTGCTTTTTCGGCGTCATCGCCATCTTTATTGTAGATGGGTACATGGGCATTTATGATACCGTCTATATCACTGCCGGCGAGCGAGAACAGAAGATAGAATCGGATGTCTGGCAACGCAATGACCCGTACTGGTCCAGCGGGATAGCACGAGGCGAGAAGGCCTTTATCCGATATGAAGTGGACAACCGCCGCTTTTTCGGGTATGAGGCTGACATTGACGTATCAGTCTGGCGGATGCAGGAAAAGGTCCGCGATGTGCTCTCCCAGCATATCGCCGTCGGGTCTTTTAATAAGGTACAGATAGAATGGGTAATTGATACCGTCGAGCTCCTCCCACCAGACGCCCCACCCGAGCAGAGTTTTGATTACACGCTGACTATCGAACGGGGAGAAACGGAGCGGAACATAATTCTCTACATCAACCCAACCCCATCATCGGCGATAAAGACTGTTCCGGCACCGCCACGGTAACCGGAGGTAAGTTAAGTGAATATAAGACTGGAATACGTTTTATTTGTCTTCGGTATCCTCTTCTGTCTGGCCGGCGTTGGCTATCTGGCCGTCGAGTATGTAAAAAACCTCTCCGAAGCGGGAAAACTGGTGTCCCTGCTGCTTACCGTGGCCATGTTCGCGTTTTTAAGCAAATACTTTGAGGGCATAGGGTGGTGAACTGAATGCTGACCGCTGTGACTGTGCTTGCTTCCCTGGCGCTTATCGGCTGGCTTATTTACCGGGGGATAAAACAGAAGCCAATCCGGGCACACACTATTGTCCGGGCAATTGCCTATCTCACGGGGCTGTACACCTTCGCCTTCTTTCTCAGCATGAACTTCCCACTGCTCATCAAGGTGGTGGTCAGCATTATGCTCGGCGCAGTGCTTATTGTAATCGGGGCCGCCATCCAGCGCCGCCGCCCGGCGGACAAAACGTAATCAGATGCGCCTGAGCTTCACGTTGAGGAAATCATCCTCGTATCGCTGAATCAGCCCTTCATCAGCGAAGCTGAAATACCTGTCCTCGCCGATTATGATATGGTCCAGCACCTTCATCTGAAGGACATTGCCGACAAAGACATGTTCCTTAGTCATCCGTTTGTCGATTTTGCTGGGGGCGGGGTTGCCGGAGGGGTGGTTGTGGACGAAAATCAAAGCAGCGGTATTATGTTCCATGGCCGTTTCTATAATCTTATGGGGACTGGCGTAAAGGCTACCGCTCTCTCCTTCAAAAAGGTCGACGATATCGATTATCCCTTCCCGGCTGTCCAGATAAATGACCTTGAACACCTCTTCCTTAAGGTCGCGCATTGAGTAATACAGATAGTCAAAAATCTGCTGGGAGGACTCGTAAACCTGACGTTCAATAATTTTCTCTCTAAGAACCTCGGCCGGTATTTCACGTAGTAGCTTAATGTAAGTCAGACACACGGGAGGAAACCCTGTTTGCTTCAGCTCCTGTGGAGAGGCCGCCAGAAGTTCTCTGACATTCCTGAATGTATCCAGGCATTTTTTAATCACCTCATCCTGTTTCGCAACCGGACAGACACTCATGAGCAACTCGATGGCTTCCTGGTCACTAAAACCCTCAAGCCCCGACTTGACGAACCTCTTTTGCATTGGAGTTAGAGGTCCGTCTGATGCAACCGGTGAAGCCCTCTCCTGACTTCTCTCTACTCGCTTGCGCTCGGTGATGTCCCCTAGTCGTCCAGCAGCAGCATCAATTAACCGCCTCTCTTCTTTTAAGAACGGCCCTTCATCAATCTCTGTCCTTGCTTCTAAGTAATTGACCTCTACTGCACCTACTTTTGCTCCGTGCGCCATGATATCTGCAGACTGCTTCCACTCGGTTTCTACGTAGTTTTCCGTCTTGAACTCATCACCATCAGTAGTGATTCTAGCGCAGGTAATCTCAGGATACTGCCAACCCTGTGGCAGTAGATTTACAACCTCCTGATATAGCTCATCTAAAGTAATGCCTGGTTTTTCAGCAATGTTAGTAACACGATAAAGACACTTTAGTTCTTTCTTACGCTCATTTAAGTCGTGCTGCAGTCGCTTGTGCTCTGAGTTTCTGGTTAGAATCCAATCGCCTGCCTGCGTAGTGAGAGCGAATTGGTGTTTGCTCACCACATCTATGATTCCGCTTGCTCCACATCTACCAAGGGAATAAGTGCAGAGAGCAATCATACGCTTCTCGCCGATTATGTTATGCACCTGTTTTTCATAATCAGCGAACTTCCTCCAATATCTTTTCCCGACCCAATCCGTATCACCGGTTACTCTCATACCACCATAACCCTTTGCCAGGGCTCGTTCAAGTTTACCAATCCAGGCATTGATGACTCTTTGTCCATTGAAAACACCGTCTTTGAGATACCATTCGGTATGCGGAATAATCTCTATTTGCCTTCTTTCCAGGTACTGAGCGAAATCAGGTACAGCCTTCCTTATTGCTTCTTCAGCTTCTTTTTCATCGAGGTACTCGGAAGTAACCCAGATACAGAACTCATTATTTTCCAAACCTGCCTTGAAATAAGGCACCAGAATATCAATTAAGTCTTGTTTAGTGTCATAAAAATAACAAAGGTGCGTGCCCCAAGGGACAGCACCTGCATTACGGATTCCCGATTGTCTATTTCTTTCTTCCGGCGGTATTTTTATTACATTTTGTAGAGCCATTTCTCCCCCCCCCCCAACACACTGACTCTAAATACTGCCTCTTTTACTGCCTTATATTATTATGCCAAGTGTCCAAAAACTTGCAGTGATTACCTGGGATGCCCAAACGGCATTTAAATATTAGCACTTTTTTGCCATTTGTCAAATAAGAAGTAGCTCAATTGTCAAATGACTTTAGTAATAGGACTTTAGTAATAGGTGGAGTTAGCCAGGGTCAATCCAGCTTGGGAGAGGATAGCTTAGCCCGGTAAATCCTCCGCTTCGCTTCAGAGGTGCCCCTGAACTTCAGGTTCAGGAAGTCCATTTCATATTCCTCAACCAGCCCCTCGTCGGCAAAGCTGTAATAACGGTCGTTGCCGATAATGATGTGGTCGACAACCTTCATCTGCATGATTTTCCCGACGTAAACCAGCTGTCTGGTCAGCTCCCGGTCACTGGTGCTGGGGGCGGGGTTGCCGGAGGGGTGGTTGTGGACGAATATCAGGGCTGCCGCTTTATCTTTAAGCGCCCCTTCCACGATTTCCCGCGGCGAAATGGAACTGCTGTCCACCGTGCCTTCAAAGAGGTCAACCACTTCGATAATCTGGTTCTGGCTGCTGAGGTAAATAACCTTGAACAGTTCTTTTTTCAGGTCGCGCATGGCGTGGTAGAGATAGTCGAATATCTCGCGCGAGGACTTCAAAAAGGGCTGGTCCACAATTTTCCCCTTGAGAAACTCCCTGGCTAGTTCCTGGACCAGCCTGACGCCGAAGGCGCTGTGGGGACCAATGCCCTCAATCTGCTGCAACTCCCCCGCGGAGGCCGAAAGCACCCCCCTCAGCGTCTGGAACCATTTTATCGCTTCTTTCGCCTGCGGTTTGCAGTCTTTACGGGGAGAACCCAGCGTCAGCAATAGCTCCACGATTTCATAGTCGTGGAAACCGGACAGCCCGGACTTCAGGAACTTCTCCCTGAGCCTCCTGCGATGGCCTTTATGTATCTCCTCGAAAGGCATCTAAACCGCCCTTAACCAGCTTTAATAAAGTATATACCCCTCACTTCTTTTCCAGTTTGAGGCCTTCCTCCCCCACCACCTCCACCAGACGCGCGTGAAGTTCGGGGCAGTAATCAGCGAAAATATCGAAAAAGCGCAGGTGAGTTATTTTATTGCCGTTGGTCACCCTCAGGTTCACTTCGTCATGTCCGGGAAAGCTCTGCAGTATCTCTTTTATTCTGTACAGACTGGCTTTATCTTTCTCGGCATCACTGGTCTGGCTGAGACTGATGACCAGCCGGCGTTTTTCCATCGGTGTCTCCTTTGGTTTCGTCTCTGGAACAGCCTGTTCCACTTCGGCGGGTGGTGGGGCAACTTCCTCTTCCGCCACCGCCGCTACCTCTACTTTCTCTTCCGTCTCTTCCGAGGGCTGATAACTGCGTACCTCCTCACAACTCAACTGCACCCTGTCCTCCCTCATCCTCACCTTGCCGTTCACTTCAAGGATGTTCCCTTCCTGCCACAGCTCAGTTGTCTCCGCAAAAACCTTTGGCCAGACCATGATTTCAACCTGTCCGCTGAGGTCCTCGAGTGCCACGCTGGCAAATGGTTTCCCTTCTCTGGTGAAAAGCTGACGTACGGACCCCACCATGCCCACAATGTCCACTGTCTTCCCGACCAGTTCGACATCAATCTGCCCCACCATTGTTGTCTCAGCGCTCAATTCGCCGGCTACGGCGCTGAAGGGATGCTCAGAAAGGTATACTCCGGTCAATTCCTTCTCCCAGGCCAGCTTTTCTTTCATGGGGACGTCGTCCGTTGTGCCAAGGTCAAGGCTCGACATTGGTACTGATGTTTTTTCTCCCCACAGGTCAAACATGGTCGACTGTCCTGACTCACGCAGTCGCTGCTCCCGCTGGGCCAGAGCGATAATGCGATTAACATTGCTCAGCAGTGCCGCCCGACTGCCCAGAGAATCGAAGGCACCGGCTTTAATCAGGCTCTCAACGACCCGTCGATTGATGCCGCGCAGGTCGCAGCGGCGGCACAGATCCTCAATGGACTGGAACTCTCCGTTTTTACTTCTTTCCGCCACCATTGGCTCGACAGCACCCGGCCCCACATTCTTTATGGCTGACAATCCAAAGCGAATGGCGGGTGCCGCGCCATCCTTCTCGATAGAGAAGCTAACCTGACTTCGATTGATATCCGGCGGCAGTATGCTTATACCCAAACGACGGCACTCGGTAACCGCACTGGCTACTTTCTCCGGCTGGTCGGCGTGAATGATAAGGAACGCAGTTATGTACTCCGCCGGGTAATTCGCCTTTAGATACGCTGTCTGGTAGGCAATAAGGGCATAGCTCACGCTATGGGCTTTGTTGAAGGCATAGCCGGCGAATGGTTCGATTAAATTGAAGACCTGGGTGGCGATATCAGTCGAGAACCCTTTTTTCCTGGCGCCTTCAATAAAGCGGCGCCTCTCTTTCTTCATCACCTCGGCGATTTTCTTGCCCATCGCCTTGCGGAAAATGTCCGCCTGCCCCAGGCTGTAGCCGGCAAATTCCCTCACGATGAACAGCACCTGGTCCTGATAGACGATGACGCCGTATGTTTCCTCCAGGATTTTCTCCAGGGCAGGGTGGGGGTAGCGGATAGGCTCAAGGCCATGCTTGGCTTTGATGAAGGTAGGAATATGCTCCATCGGCCCGGGACGGTAGAGCGCCACCATGGCCGCGATGTCGCTGAAAATAGTCGGTTTAAGCTCCTTGATATAGCGGCGCATGCCGGCCCCTTCCAGCTGGAAGACCCCGGTCGTTTCTCCTGAAGACAGCAGATCGAATGTCCTGGCGTCATCCATCGGGATATTGTGCAGGTCAATTTCGACGCCGTGGTTCTCGGCGATGATTTCCTTTGCCTTACCCAGTATGGTGAGGTTGGCCAGGCCGAGGATGTCCATCTTGAGGAGACCGATCTCGGCGATATCTCCCATGGAGAACTGCGTCATTACCGATTCCTGGCCAGTGCCCTTGCTGCCCCATTGCAGCGGGACATATCTGGTGAGAGGCTCCCGGGAAATGACCACCCCGGCGGCGTGGGTGCTGGCATGGCGGGCTATCCCTTCCACCTCCCGCGCGGAGTCGACCAGGTTGTGGATTATCTGGTCATCCTGGTGTATTCTCCTGAACTCGTTGTTCTCATTCAGGGCCCTGGTCAGCGTCATGGTCGGTGAGTACGGCACAAGCCGGGCCACACGATCAACATCGCTGTAAGGCATGCCCAGTGCCCGACCCACGTCCCGGATGGCCGCCTTGGCGCCCAGCGTGCCGAAGGTGATAATCTGCGCCACGTGGTCCTGCCCGTACTTCTGAGAAACGTAGGCGATAACCTCGTCACGCCGGTCATCCTGAAAATCAAGGTCGATGTCCGGCATCTCCTTGCGCTCTAAATTCAGGAATCGCTCGAAGACCAGCTCGTGCTCAATTGGATCAACCTCAGTGATACCGAGGCAGTGAAGAACGATACTGGCGGCAGCACTACCTCTCACCCCGAACAGAATATCGCGTTCTCTGGTGAAGGAAATGATATCCCAGACCACGAGGAAGTAGTTGGCAAACTGGGTCTTTTCGATAACCTCTAGCTCATAGCCGAGCCGCTGTTTTATCTCTTCAGTGGGTTGGGGATAGTAGCGGGGTAAATTTTCATAGCACAGGGCAGCGAGAAACTCGTCGGCCGTTTTCCCCGGCGGCAGTTCAATCTCGGGCAAGTGCAGTCGCCCAAACTCCAGAGTGAGGTCGCACATTTCGGCAATCCGCTCCGCATTATCCAGGGCCTGCGGGATATCCCTAAAAAGCTCGGCCATTTCCTCCGGGCTCCTGAGGTACAGGGTATCCGAAGCCATTTTCATCCGTTTCTCATCGTGAATGGAGGAGTTGGTGCCGATACACAGGAGCAGGTCATGTGCTTGAGCGTCTTCCTGTCTGATGTAATGGATGTCATTGGTGGCGACGAGCGGGATGCCAAGCTCATCGCTCATGGCGATGATGGCCTGGTTCACCTGCTCAAGCTCGGAGATGGGCTGCCGCTGTACCTCAAGATAAAAATCGCCAAATACCTGCCGGTACCACTGTGCCGCCTGTTTGGCATCCTGAAGTCGTCCCTCCAGAATCAGTCTGGGAATCTCGCCCGCCAGACAGCTGGAAAGAGCAATCAAACCATCGTGGTGCTGCTCCAGAAGTTCTTTATCCACCCGTGGCCGGTAGTAAAAGCCCTCAAGATGCGCCTTGGTTACGAGCTGGATAAGGTTCTGGTAGCCAGTGTGATTTTTAGCGAGGAGAATGAGATGATAATGGTTTCTGTCAACTACATCGCGGCCAGAGCGACTTCTTGGCGCAAGGTAAACCTCACAGCCGATGATGGGCTTGATACCCGCCTCCCTGGCGGAACGGTAGAACTCAATGACGCCATACATGGCGCCGTGGTCGGTTATCGCCAGACTGTCCATACCGAGCTCTTTGGCCCGTGAAACCAGCTGCGGAATGCGGCACATGCCGTCGAGCAGACTGTATTCGGTATGGACATGAAGATGAGTAAACATGGCTCCTTCAGCGAAAAATATACCTCATTATAACACAGGGGCCCGCGGGTGCAGTATCATTTTTAGCCTTAAAAGTGTAAAATCTTGGTATCTGGTGAAGTGAAAAATGAGAGTTTTCCATAAGGTCACGAACTGGCTCTTTATCCTCTGCCTGCCCCTGATTTTACTTTCGGCAAGCATTGGCGGAGCTGCCAACAGCCTCGCCCTCTATCGTTATGGCTTTGATAAATATGATGTGAGCCGGACAACGGGCCTGTCTGAACTCGAGCTGGATAGAGCCGCCAGAGGACTGGTCTATTACTTTAATTCCAGCGATGAATACATCAACCTGACCGTAGTCAAGGACAATCAGACGTTCACCCTTTTCAACCAGCGGGAGGCCATCCACCTGAAGGACGTGAGAGGATTATTTCGGCTGGACTACTGGCTACTTCTCGGCACGCTGATTTACGCACTTATTTACGTCGGCTTCCTTATCTGGCTGAAGGAGTGGCGTCAGCTGGCGCGGGGGCTTCTATGGGGCAGTGGCCTCACCATCGGCCTGATAGTCGTACTGGGGCTGAGCGCAATGCTCAACTTCGACCAGTTTTTTCTCCAGTTTCACCGGCTGAGCTTCACCAACGAGCTCTGGCAGCTTGACCCGAGCCAGGACTATTTAATAATGCTCTTCCCGCGCGGCTTCTGGTACGACGCCATGCTCTTCATCACCATAGCGACAGCAGTGGGAGCGGTGATTCTAGGAGGGGTGGGTATCTATATCTTCTCCTCCGCCGGCCGCAGCCGCGGGTAAACGAAAGAAACGATAATCAGTACCGCACCACTCACCATCAGACCAATGCCCAGAACCTGCATCGGGGCAATAAGGTCGGCAATAAAACCATTAAGCCAGGCCTGCATCGAGGGTGGTATATCCGGCAACGGGATGCTGGGGAGATAACGCTGCGTCGCCCAGACACCGGCATACTCAATGATGCCGTAAATGAGGAAGGTGATGCCCAGCTCACGGGTGGCACCCTTAACGCTGCGATGCAGCAGAATAATGCCAGCCACCAGCACCACCATCAGCGCTATCAGTCCGTAGTAAGCCGTCTGGATATAACGGGTGTTCTCCCGCAAAATATCGACCATCGTCATCATCTCCGGCGGGATGGAGCTTTCATCGATGACGAATTCCGATGGAATCCCAGCCTCGAATTGCCGGTAAAATTCCTCGAAATACTGCTCCAGCATTTCCGGTGGCAGGGCGGCAACTTCCGGCGACAGGCTCTCTTTACTCTGCTCGAAAGACTGCCACAGCCTGTCTTTCAGGTCTTTCTTTATCGGCGCAAGAGAAACAGATATATTCAGTCTGTCGCTCTTACCGAGCAAATAATCGTAGCCGTCGTAGATGGCGGCGCTCATCTGCTCTTTCAGCTGTGGTTCACTTTCCGCAATGGCGCTGTAAAGCGCCTCTTCCAGAAAGGACACTTCCGGCGGAACCTGTCCGCCGGACTGAAAATCAATCACTTCTTCTGCCAGCGCCGCCACGTCCAGTTTCTCTACCTGCGCCACGACGAAGTCCGGGTCGAGCAGCGTGCTGCGCAGCGCAAACAGCGAGCCAAAAGCAGCCAGCGATAAAAATAGTAGAAATGTAAGCAGCGCCGCCAGCAGACCTTTCAGAAATTTCATGACGAACCTCCGTTTCGGTTAAATTTGGCTGGTATTTCTTGCATACCGAAGGTCGAATTACACCAGTCTTCCTTAAAAATAGCGCATAAGCATTTGCAACGCAGTATAACAAATGTAGTTGACGAAAGACAGAGCGTTTTGTAGAATTATGGTGCAATGGGCGGTTAGCTCAGTTGGTTAGAGCGCTGCGTTGACATCGCAGAGGTCAGAGGTTCAAGTCCTCTACTGCCCACCATACTGTACGGTAGGGGGAACTACGAGAGTGTCCTGGGATGCCGCACCCGCTGAAAGCGGGATATTATAGCTAAGTAAGACTTCGGTACCAGTAACTCTTACTTCTCTGACAAAGCTCTTGATAAAGGATTTTCTCTCAGCCAGTTGGCTATCTTCAAGCAGATTTCGTAGGTCTTCAACATAACTCTTCAACGTTTCCATGTCGGCAAGCTCAACCTTCCTGTCGGAAAGCAGATTCTCCAGTTCCAATCGTGCCGCATTTAGCTGCTCCTGACGTTGCCTGAGACGCTGGAGTGCACAATACCGCATCAAAAAAGCGACCAAGAAAAGTCGCCATTGCTGGCACATGAGACAAAAGTCGCTGACAGCCGATTAAATCGAGTACTATACTACTGCCATCCAGACACTGTGGTATAAATGATAAAATGCTAGTAATCGACCAAAATAAATGTAACGGTTGTGGGCTTTGTGTTGAGGTGTGTACTTGCCAAGTTCTAGTGCTTGTGGAAAATGTGGTCGAGATTAATGAGAAGACAGAACGATGTCGGTGCATACGATGGTGCACGATGTGTGAACTTGTCTGCTCTACCGGGGCCATACAGTACCCCTTCGAGGTAGTTATCGAAGGGTAGCGGAGCTCAGCTAACCTATTCCAACCATCACAGTTTCCGGCCTTTATTTCAATTCCTTTTTCTTCTTTAGGACAGGCTCCCTTAGCTGCTTTTTCCTGGAGATATTATACATAACCAACTTTGGTATGGTCGCTGCCCTGTATTTAAATACTAATATCCTGATTGAAGTCAAAATTGCGATTACACCACAGATTCCGCTCTTTATCGGCTTTTCCTTGCCTTTATTAAGTAGAAAATGAAAGAGCCATTCTGTTTATTCCGCCATCATAACAGATATGCTGTTAGGCATTTATCACCAATTTCTTACTAATAAAGAGGCATTTTTCCGGTAGAATTAGATATTTATTATGTAAAAAGCACGTATTATTCCTGATGACAATTCTGTGACATAAAGGTATATTTATAACACTTACAGAGTATGAAGGAGAGAAAAGGCACGCAATAAATTTAACTTTTAAGGCTGTCATATGGAGGTGGCAAAATGAGAGGTTTACGTAATTGTATGTTAGCGTTGCTTGCCGGGTGCCTAACACCTGTGCTTATCTGGGTTGGTGCCGGTGTTGCGCTGAACCAGATTAGGAAGCAGTCAAATCTTTTGAAGCGAGCACTCCCCAATTTAACGTGCGCCATTGATTTTGATTGTCCTGCTGGATATACGTGTATGAGTGGCCACTGTGTTCCGGCGAAACAGTAACCAGCAGCAATAAATAATTGGCGGTCCAGGAAATTATCCCAACTGGCTTTCACCATATATATTACCCAACATTATTGCGCCTTTAATCATCCGTGTTTGCATCAATTCTATACACTGCTTCACCATGTACTTTTTCCATCGTAAAACGATAAATCCCCATCCTTAATCCTTTGTTGAAAAATTTGTTAGGCAGACCATATCTTCAGGGTCAGAAAAAACTAATACTAATTACGTATTGACAAAAAGTCTAATACTAATTACATATTGACAAAAAGTCGCATCCGCCTATAATGATAATGCAGGGTATTTATGACGTGATATGACCTGAAAATAAAATAGCTGATAGGTGTATGGTGATGAAATAGGGTGGTAGCGTCCGCTGGAAAATATGGCGGTTGCTATCACCCTTTATTGATTACAACAAAGCATCTTAATAGACGAGATGGCGCACGCGCTGATTAATTAAATATTTTAAGGCTTGGAGCTTGGCCGATGGAAAAGAGTAAATCCTCTTGGATTTGGCGTAGGCGTGGTCGCGGTAGCACTGGTCTGCCGATTCCGGCGGTAACGGGCCCCCTGCTAGGGCTGGCGTACATCATTGTAATGCCTTTTATCGGCACGCTTGTATCAATTGTACTCTGTGGCTACCGTGTGTCACGAGCTACGGCTGTTTTGCGGCGGTAATCAACTCAGGAAGAGGTTGGTTGGTCCAAAGCAATTGATGATGAAGTAGCCTATCTTTAGTAAGTCTAATATTCATCATTTGATAGACTTTAGGCTGATTCAGGAGATATTGGGGAAGATAGGTGACCCGCATTAAAAATTACAAACTAGCGCCGCGACTTGGTCAAGAGCCCGTTTTTAACAGCGCCGGCTTTCTTTATATACGTCTGCTAACTCACTCTTCTCTACCTATTTAAATCGACCAGGCCCTTGCGCATGGCATATTTGATAAGCTCAGTCCGGTTGTGCAGATCCAGTTTTTCCATTACCTTGGTACGGTGGCCCTGCACGGTCTTCTGGCTGATATAAAGAGTATTCGCAATTTCCCGGCTGGTAAGTCCCTCGGCAATAAGTTTGAGTATTTCCCTCTCCCTCTCAGTCAGACTCTCATAAATATCGGGCTGTTCCGCCTGTTTCCGATAATCGTCCATCAATGCCTTGGCGGCAGAAGGATACAGAAAAGAATCTCCACTGCGTACCGCGCGTATTGCAGATACCAGGTCTGCCCCCAGCGCCTTCTTCGGTATGTAACCCGCCGCCCCCACCTTTATCGTAGACAATATATATTCTCTGTTATCGTGCTGCGTAAGAATGATCACTTTCATCCCCGGGTTTCTCTTGGTTAAGCGACGGGTTACTTCCATACCGTCCATCCCGGGCATGGATATGTCCATCACTACCACATCCGGGTTCAATTCCCGTGCCATTTCTATGGCTTTCCTTCCCTCTGAAGCTTCGCCTACCACTTCTATATCATCATAAATGCTCAGCAAAGCCTTTATACCATCCCGCATTATGGCGTGGTCATCTACCAGCAATATCTTTATCTTTTCCATATCATTCCTCAACTTGCGTTTATCTTGATATACATAATCATTACCATATACTACCCAAAGTATCTATCGGGATTAATCCCTAATTTGGTGAAGAAATCAGCTCATTTTTTACTAAATATTCTTAATTAGTTATTGCCAAACTTGACTATTAAGTCATTTCTAAAAATGATTCCATGTTACCGCAAATCCTCATAATAACACTGGCAGCCATTAAATCTAGAGTCTTATTCAAGTCAAATAGGGATATTTTTACATCAATTATAGGGTAAAAGACTATTTTAAGGAGGAGGTAGGTAGCGTAAGATATAATTGATTATTGGACTACACTCCAGGTAGTTCAAAATCAAATCAGTAGATATGAAAAGATTATTCCTGTTAATAGGCATTAGCGCAGTAGTAGTTGGTACATTAATTCTCGGTTCTTCTGTCACACAGGCTCTTGATGAAAATAGCTGCCTTACATGCCATGGTAATGAGAACCTCACCGAAGTCAACGGTGAAGGTGAAACTATTTCACTATATGTCAGTGAAGAACTGGTAAATACTGCGGCTCATCGATTTATAGATTGCACGACTTGCCACACCGCTGACCCACACGATGTTGACACTCCGTTGACCAAGCTCTCTCTAGCCGAAAAATGCGGCTCCTGCCATGAATACCAATACAAGTTACACCAGAGCAGTATCCACGGAGAACAGTTAGCCATCGGCAACTCGGATGTAGCTACCTGTGTGGACTGTCATAGTACAACTAAAAATCCACATAGCGTTATCCGCGTACTGGAGTACAATGCACCGGCTTACAAGAAGAATATCGCTCAGACTTGCGCCACGTGCCATAGCAACGAAGAGCTTATGGAGGACTATGGCATTGTAGAAAAGGTGTATGAATCCTATATGCGGAGCTTCCATGGCAAGGCAATTCAACTTGGTACCTATGAAGCGACCCATCTTGATAAAGCGACCTGCACCAACTGTCACGGGGTTCATGACATTAAGAGCGCTCAAGACCCCAGCTCCCCGGTAGCGGGAGTGGCTAATCTAGCCAGTACCTGCGAACAATGTCATCCAGGAGCAGGTATTGAATTCGCCAAGAGTTTTCTCGGCCACAAAGAAGCTTCACCTCAGAATGTAGCCGCAGCACATTATACCGAGAGGTTCTTCACTATCCTGCTGGTCACGGTCGTTTCTTTTGCGGTTATTATAGTTGCTATGGCTATCGTAAGGTTTTCAATTAACCGGTGGAGAGAATAAGGATGGCAGCAATAACAAGGACTTTCGCCCCGACAAGGGTCCAGGCAGAGCAAGTAAAGCGCTTTGACATTAATCAAATAGTTCAGCATTACGGCTTGATGTCCAGCTTTATATTGCTGGCGGTAACGGGACTGCCACAGAAATTTAATGAATTGGCAGTCAGTCAGTGGTGGGTAGGTATCTGGGGAGGATTTGAAGTCATGAGGGCAGCTCACCGCTTCTCGGCCTGGGTAATCATTATCGTTTGCCTTTATCACCTGGGGTATATCCTGTATTCAACGGTCATCCTTAAAAGACCTTTCCCGGTTAAAATGATTCCTTTTCGACAGGACTTTGTGCAATTCTTCCAGGAAATCTCTTACTTCCTGGGGCTCAGCAAAGAAAAACCTGAATTCGATCGCTTCAATTGGAAGGAAAAATTCGACTACTGGGCAATATTCTGGGGCATGCCGGTGATGGCCGGCTCAGGCTTCATACTGATGTACCCGGTATTCTTTACCAGGTTTCTGCCCGGCTGGATAGTCCCATCAGCTCTCATAGCTCATGGCGATGAGGCCATACTAGCGGTTACCTGGATAGTTCTGGTGCACATATTCTTTAACCACTTTAGACCGGGAATATTCCCCCTGAATACCTCTATATTCACCGGTAAAGTCCCCGAAGAGCGGTACCGCAAAGAACATCCGCTGGAATACAGCGAACCGCGCGATAAGCTTGACATTGGTAATTCAACCAGCTAAAGTGGCCATTACCAAGTTGTGCCATAAATGCTGACGACGCACAATAAGGAGCGGGAAGCAGCGAGTTGACGTACCTGAAAGAGATTTTCGATGACTGGCTCATGAAGGCGGCGGCCGTCAACTTTGTCCTGATTGCAGCGGTGGTTTTATTTAACATTTTTTCCGATTTATCAGAAAGATATCCCCTATTCGGCGTTATTCTCTACTCCATGGTGCCGCTTCTTTTTATCAGTGGCGGCATCATCTTCGTTCTGGCAATACTTAAAATCCGACCCGGAAGTGAAAATTGAAACCGTCCCGACAATATCGTGAAAAGCTTATTTTCCTTATGACCGCCGGTGCTATGGGCATTATTTTACTGGTAATCGGCGGCTTCCAGTTGATCGAATTTACCGATTCCACGGCCTTTTGCGGCCGACTCTGTCATGACGTGATGTACCCGGAATATACCGCTCATCAAGCATCGCCACATTCCAGGGTAGCCTGCTCCGAATGTCATGTCGGTCCAGGAGCCGACTACCTGGTAAGGTCAAAAGTCAGCGGCACTCCCATGTTATATAACACTCTTGTCGGAACTTACCATCGCCCGATACCAACCCCGGTGGAAAACCTCCGCCCGGCGCGCGAGACCTGTGAACAGTGTCACCGCCCGGAGAGATTTGCCGGTGACCTTGTCCGCGTCCACACAACTTATGAAACCGATGAGGCAAATACGGAAAAGGTTGATACCAGGGTGCTCAGGGTCGGTGGAGGCGAGCTGGAGACTGCCCGCGATATCCACTGGCATATTGCCGCCCGCGTCTGGTACGTGCCTCTCGATAGAGAGCGTCAAGAAATTGCCTGGGTTGGTGTCGAAGATACAAATAACCAGCTAACTGAGTATATTGACCCGAAAAGAGAGGTGGAAATAACTGCCGCGCTTATTGAAGATGAAAAACGCCTCATGGATTGTATGGATTGTCACAATCGTGCCACTCATATATTCAACTCTCCCGAAGAACTTCTAGATGCTGCCCTTGCCCAGGGGAAGATAGATAAGGAACTGCCTTACATCAAACGGGAAGCGCTGCAGGCCCTGGACCCACCCAGTTCAAGTCTGGCTGAAGCCAATACCAGAGCTGAAGGTATTAAGGAATTCTACCGTACTAATTACACAACGATTTACGAAGAAAAATTAACTGCTATCGAAAAGGTTGTGGAGGAGGTCAAAGAGATTGCCCGGCTTACTACGTTTCCCTATATGAATGTATCATGGGAAACATATATTGATAATTCAAGCCACCAGGAATCGCCTGGATGTCTCAGATGTCACGGCAAGCTGGTGGAAGCGGCTGCCACTGACGCAAAAGGGGAAACCATCAACGCTGACTGTGACCTCTGCCATTACTTCGAGTTGAAATAATTAGGGTATTTTTCCTGGTAAAATAGGTATAAGTACTCATAGATATGAGGATACCATTCTGATAGATTATCAGTGACCTTTAGATACCTTGATATATGTTTATACATTTACCTAATTCAGAAAGGAGAGTTACCCAAATGCGTGAAAGTCTGGAGAAGAAACTAAGGAAATATGGCGCCTTCCTGCTTGCGCTGGGGCTGCTAGCCACCATCATTATCGTGGCAGGATGCCAGGGCTCTGCCGGCGCTCAGGGAGTTGCTGGTCCGGCCGGCCCTGCTGGTCCCGCTGGTTCCGTAGCAACTGACGAGTGTTCTGATTGCCACAACGATACGACACTGGTTAAAGCAAGACAGGTACAGTGGGCAAATTCACTTCATGGCGCTGGTTACACTTTTGAAAGAAACGGTGCCGATTGCGCTATTTGTCATACCAGTGAAGGCTTCACGGAGCGCCTTGAAACAGGGTCAGTCGAAATTGCAGGCGACATTGAAAATCCCTCGCCGGTTAATTGCCGTACCTGCCATGAGGTTCATACTACTTTTACAGAGGATGATTGGGCACTGAGAGTTACTGGCCCGGTGACGCTGGAACTTACTGGAGACACTATTGACTTAGGTAAAGGTAACCTCTGCGCTAGTTGCCATCAGCCCAGGTGGAGCACTGATATACCAGAAGCAGGTGGCGGTGATTTTGAGATTACTTCCACACGATTTGGCCCACACCATGGCCCACAGTCCACAATGCTTGCCGGGTTAGCCGGATACGGTGACTATAATGGCCCTACCACACATTATGACATGGTAGCTGATGGCTGCGTAACATGTCATATGGCGGACGCCTACGGTAAGCAGGCCGGTGGCCACACCATGACTATGGAATATGAATATCACGGAAATGAGGTGGCTAGTACGGCTGGATGTGAATCATGTCATGGCGAAATTGAAGACTTCGACATCGGTGGCTCAGTGACCGAAGTTGAAGCCCTGACGGAAGAATTGAAAGCACTTTTAATTGCCCAAGGTTTAATTGATGAAGGTGGCTCTGGTATCACGGGAACGTTCACATCTGAACAGGCCGGGGCTTTGTGGAACTACAAGACAGTAACGGAAGATAGGAGCAAGGGTGTTCATAATCCTGCATATGCCAAGTTTCTCCTTCAGACCGGTATCGATGCACTTAAGTAATAGAGCCATCAGGCTGTAAACATACCTGTTCAACAATTAGGAGGGGGGAATAAACCAAACTTATTCGCCCCTCCAATTTTGTGCCACGGTGTACGAGGAGGTATATAAAATGAAGACTAAACCTGTGCTTTGGTGGTTAGCAGTGGTCATGCTGGTATTATCAGTATCACTCGTAGCATGTAACAGTCAAGCCCCTGCGCCAACTCCAGCACCCGCTCCGGCTCCAGCCCCGGCTCCAACTCCGGCTCCCGCTCCGGCACCAGCGCCGCCAACAGCCATACCATCCGGGGTAAAACCTACTCCACATGAACTGGAAAACCGTGAAAACTGTCTGATGTGCCATGAAACGGGGATAGGAGATGCTTCCGCAATACCGGCAGACCATGCTGGGCGTACTAATGACCTTTGTCTTACCTGCCATCAACCAGCCGGGTAATTCCGATTTGAATACAACCTCACCAATCATTTACAATATATATTAGATAAATATTCCGCAGACTCGCTTGAGTCGCTGGGCGGTGTGGATGATGCTGCGAAATAAGAAATTCCTTATCAGTGGGCTTTTAATACTTGCTGCCATAAGCTATCTGGCGTATACCGGTTTTGAAAGTTCGGCCATTTATTACTACACGGTCAGCGAACTCACAGAGCAAGGTGAATCTGTTCGCAATACAAATATTCGCGTAAACGGGCAGGTTGATATTGACTCTGTGGAACATAATTCGACCGGCAATTCCGCATTAGAGTTCACAATTATGGAAGGCGGGAAAAGCCTGCCTGTCATTTACCGGGGGATGGTCCCTGATACCTTCCGCGCGGGACGTGAAATCGTAATTGAAGGCCACCTAGATTCAGGGGGAGTATTCCAGGCGGATACAATTTTAACCAAATGTCCTTCAAAATACGAACCTGGAGATTAGATCACTCCAATGGATAGTAACTCATGGCAGTAACCGGCTATATCCTTCTATTGGTGGCACTTTTAGCCTCTGCCTATTCGGCTATTGCCTATCAGATTGGCCTGAGAAAGAGATTAGCCAAACTTGTTGTAAGTGCGACTGATAGCCTTGTAGCCGCATTTTTCCTTATTTCCGCATCGATAGCGATTTTACTGTTTGCCATCCTCACCCACAATTTCCAGATAGAGTACGTTGCTTCATATACCAGCCGTGATACTTCTTTGCCCTATCTTTTGAGTGGGCTCTGGGCTGGTAATGACGGTTCTCTGCTGTTCTGGGCGTGGCTCATTTCCCTTTTCGCGACAATTTTCCTGCTTCTCAAGAGGGGCCTGAACGAAGACCTGGTATCACATGCTTCTTCAATCATCATGCTTGTGCAGTCGTTCTTTCTTATCTTGATATTAACCGTGTCAAATCCGTTTCATACCCTCCAGGTGGCCCCTCTAGATGGCAGAGGACTTAATCCCATGCTGGAAAACATCGGCATGATATTACACCCCCCTGCCCTGCTAATTGGCTACGTTGGCTTTACCATTCCATTTGCGCTGGCTATCGCGGCCCTGTTAACCAGGCAATTCAGCGGGACCTGGTTATCAGAAGCAAGAAAATGGGCATTATTCTCCTGGCTTTTACTGGGAGTGGGCAATATCATAGGGGCATGGTGGGCATATGTGGAGCTGGGCTGGGGCGGTTACTGGGCCTGGGACCCTGTTGAGAATGCCGGGTTAATGCCCTGGCTAACAGCGACTGCTTTTCTCCATTCCAATGTAATGCAGAATAGAAAAGGTATACTGAAAACTTGGAACCTGGCATTGATAGCATTGACTTTCCTTCTAACCATTTTTGGCACCTTCCTTACTAGAAGCGGAATCCTTTCTTCTGTTCATACCTTTGGTGAATCGCGTCTTGGACCTTTCTTTATAATTTTTCTGGTCATCACCTTTATAATTTCAGCCGGGTTAATTTACTACTATAAAGATGAGTTCAAAGCCAGAACGCAGACTAATGCTTTTGTTTCCAAGGAATTTGCGTTTCGGCTAACCATCTGGCTTTTTGTTGGTGCGACGCTGGTAATATTCGCTGGCACGATATTCCCGGCTTTATCCGAAGCTATAAGAGGCGTTAAAATAACGGTTGGAGAGTCCTTCTTCAATCGTGTAAACGGCCCTATTTTCCTGGCAATCGTAACACTTGCCGGCATTTGTATAGCCATCAGCTGGCGCCGGGATTCAATCCTTAACTTAATCCGGAGACTTTTCTGGCCTCTCTTAGCCACCACACTCTTCGCTGTAATACTTATGGTAGCTGTCAGCATGAAATGGTACGTTGCCATAGCCTTATCGTTTTGCCTTTTAGTTTTTCTGATCATTCTGAAAGAATGGGGCCGTGAAGTAAAAGCTCGACATCGGTCAAGCTCAGAAAACTATGCCAGAGCGTTCTGGAAGCTATTTCAGGGAAACCGCCCTCACTACGGTGCTTACATCGTTCACCTTTCGGTTGCTCTCATTGCCGCCGGTGTTATTGGCTCATCATTCCTCGCGGTGGAAAAGGAAGTCGAGCTTCGACAGGGAGAGTCAGTAACTATCAACAACTATACTTTGACCTATGATGATTTAACCTACTCCGAGACACCTAGCAAACAGATAGTAACCGCCACAATTTCGGTTCAACAGGATCAAAACTTCATCGGAATACTGAAACCGGAAAAATACTTCCACCGGAGCTATGAGCAGCCCGTGACCGAAGTAGCGATTCGTTCCAGCCCTCTTGAAGACCTCTACATTATACTAGCTGGCTGGGATGCGGACGAAACGGCGGCTTTTAAAGTAATGGTCAATCCTATGGTTATCTGGATATGGGTTGGCGGCGGTCTACTGGCGCTGGGAGGATTAATCGCATATTGGCCGGCAAGGAAACGGCAAAGAATGACAACGAGAACCGGCGTTGTGCCAGCAACAGAGCGCGATATTGAAACCGAAATAGAAAAAAAGGTCCTTGAACTACGACGCAAACGCGGCCTTTTCTGCCCAAACTGTGGGGGGAAGTATCCAGAGAATAGTCGTTTCTGTTCTCAATGCGGCACCAAACTGAGAGGTGACTGAAACATTGCCTAGGCGCTTTATTTTACTGGTATTATTACTCTCCCTGTTACCGCTATTGCCAGCATCAGTATCAGCGGCGGAAACCGGCGAAGGCATAATAGAGGGTCAGCTAATAAACGGCACGGAAAATGGCGGCAGTGTGGAAAATCAGGAAATAATCCTTACCCCATATCTCGACGATATCTCGATTGAGACCAGGTCAACGTTCACCGACCCTGAAGGTTCGTTTCTTTTCTCGGAATTACCCACCGGGGCAGGCTACAGCTACGACGTGGCCCTTTATTACCAGGAAGCGGAATACCACAGTGAGCGACTTGTCTTTGCCGGTGATAGTTATGTTAAGTCTATCGTACTTGATGTCTATGACGCTACCGAGAACCCTGAAGCCATTCAGATAGAGATGGCCCACATTATAATTTATGTTGAGCCCGGTATTTTACACGTGGAAGAGTATCTTATATTTTTCAATGAATCCGACCATGCTTACATTGGTACTCCGAGTTCCAGTGATGAGAGTACAAGAGAAACATTAAAATTCTCGCTTCCTGAAGGTGCCTCTGAACTACAAATAAGCCATGGGCTCATGGACTGCTGTATTACCAGCACAGAAAACGGCCTGGTCGATAGTATGGCCGTTTTGCCCGGACCAAAAGAGATAGTATATTCATATCATATTTACCTTGACTCAAAGAAATATGTATTTTCAGAAGGCGTTAACTATCCTATAAAAAATCTGACGCTTTTGATCCAGGGAGATAATATTGATATTTCAAGTGAGCAACTATTTGCCAGCGAGCCATTATCTGTCGAAGGCACTGCTTTCAACCATTTATCCGGCAATAATATTGCCCGGGACGAGGTTATATCCATTCGACTATCTAATCTTCCGGTGACCGGCAATTCGGCAAATATAATATGGCTGGCTTTTATTCTTGCCATCCCTGTTATTGGATTCCTGTTTGTTTTCGCCCTGCGACGGAGAAAGTTGGGAGTCGTAGTGCCGCCCGGGCATGAAGAGCAATCAGACCAAGGAGCTTTGACAGAGCTGGCGCAACTGGACGACGATTTCGAAGATGGTAAAATAGATGAAGAGGTCTATCGTCGGTTACGAGCCGAAAAGAAATCACAATTAATGCAATCGGCAAAGTATGTTAAAGGAAACACTGGCAATCAGTAATGGCAAACCATGAGCCCGCTTCCTCAAATTTGGCAGTGGAAATACAGGGCCTTACCAAATCCTTTGGTACGCAGACTGCTTTAAGAGGAATAGATCTACGTGTAGCCACCGGAAGTTCCGTGGCCATCTTCGGCCCCAACGGCGCCGGAAAGACTACGCTAATCAAAATACTGGCCACCATTCTTAAACCTTCTTCAGGTAAAATCTGGCTGGATGGCCGGGACATTCAAGAAAATGCCGAGGGAATTAGACGTCTTATTGGCGTAATCACACATCAGACATTCCTATATAGTAACCTGACTGCATACGAAAATTTGGATTTTTACAGTCGGATGTTTGATGTACCTCAGCGCAAGGAACGCATTCATGAGGTGCTGAATATAGTGGGAATGCCATCCCGCATTCATGACCGGGTGGGCACCTTATCCCGCGGAATGCAACAAAGAATTTCCATCGCTCGCCTGCTGCTGCCCAAACCACGGATAATTTTATTAGACGAGCCGGAAACGGGATTAGACCAACAAGCCACTACCTTGCTCTGGGACGCTCTTCGTCTGGAGGGAAAACCGCCATACACTATTATCCATACTACTCATAATCTGGCGCGAGGATTTGAAACTTGTGAGCGAATGCTTATATTGGCTAGAGGAGAGATTGTCTATGACCGGGAAAAAAACTCCATAGATATAACAGACCTGAAGCAAGCCTACCAGCACGTTATCGAGGTCACCGCATAATGTTTTGGGGAAAGGTTCTGGCTATCGTTCGGAAAGACACTATTTCGGAGTTACGCACGAAAGAGGTAGTCTCTTCCGTGCTGGTTTTTACGGTACTGATGATCGTTATCTTCAACTTCGCTTTCAGCGCTAACTATGAGCTGGTAAAGAGCATGGCCCCGGGCATTTTATGGGCTACTTTCACCTTTGCCGGAGTGCTAAGCCTCAATCGCGCCTTTATCGCGGAGAAGGAACAGGGATGCCTTGAAGGATTGATGGTCTGCCCTATCAGTCGAGATGTTATCTACGTTGGCAAGATGGTAACGAGTCTGCTCTTTATGCTTATCATTGAGATGATTGCTCTTCCCATATTTACCCTTCTGTTCAATGTGCCGGTTATTTCTCTACCGCTAATTGCCATTATCATATTGGCCACGATAGGTTTTGTAGCGGTGGGAACCCTGTTTTCGGCCATTGCGATAAATACCAGAGCGAGAGAGCTGGTGCTGCCAATCCTGTTTCTGCCGGTAGTTGTACCCGTCGTCATCAGTGCCGTAAAAGCCTCAGGATTGGCTATTGCCGGTGAACCATGGAGTCAACTGTACTCATGGCTGCTAATACTGTTGTCATTTGATGTTATCTTTATTACACTCTCATATTTGATTTTTCACCACGTTATTGAAGAATAGAGGAGTCATACCATGAATAGAAAGCGCAGTACGGTAAGGAATACCTGTCTGGGCATAATCTCCGTTTTAATGATTTTCACGCTGTATATGATATTTCTTTACGCACCTGTTGAGAAAGAAATGGGGATTGTCCAGAAGATATTCTATCTTATGGTTCCCATGGGGTGGTTAGCCCTGCTTTCCTTTTTTATTGTATTTATCGGCAGTATTTTTTACCTGATTAACAAGGACCCCAAGTGGGATGTACTCGCTCACTCCTCCGCGAGTATCGGCATTCTGTTTACTGCGTTGGCTTTGTTGACCGGCGCCATCTGGGCGAAACCGATCTGGGGAGCTTGGTGGACATGGGAAGCGCGTTTAACTGCCACGCTGGTGCTATTGATGCTTTATATAGCCTATTTCATGGTGCGTTCTTTTACCGATGACGAAGCACGAGGTGCTACTTTCTCAGCCGTTATTGGAATCATAGGTTTTATTGATATACCTATAATTGCTCTGGCGACCACTCTCTGGAGAGGAATGCATCCAGGAGGAGTTATTTTTACGGGCGGGCTGGCTCCAGCCATGCTCTTGACTCTCATTATTAGTTTAATTACTTTCACATCTTTCTATTCCCTTCTCTTGATGCAACAGATTTCCTTGAAAAATAGCGAGAACCGGCTGAAAAAGTTACAACAGTACCTCAATTAACTTATAATTGTGATAGGGGAAGAAATAACTATGGAGAATATGGGTTTTTTATTCGCCGCCTTTGTTATTGTATGGATAGGGATTATTGGCTACTTATTCGTTATATTTAACAGGCAAAAGAAAATATCCCGAGAGATTGAAATGCTCGAAAAGTCTCTAAAAGAGAGGGGTATTTAGCGGTAGGCACAACTTCAGTATTTCAAGCCTATTTATGCAGTCAAAGCAATTGCATTAAAGCCCATATTTAGAGTAACGGTAAACAAATCAATGGAGCGGTAATAATGAGATTTCTGAGCCGTCTTACTCTAATAAAAAAGACCGTTATTTTCACAATAACGGGTCTAATACTTGGCATTACACTGTTCAGCTTCCTGGGTCTGGGCGCCGTACATGAAGCCACTGAGAATATGCTCGAAGATCGTGTAACTACGGCCAGCCTCGTAACTGATTATCTAGATGAGACATTGGGAATCATTAAGAAGGAAATAGAACATACTGCTGGACTGATAGAGGCCAATGGGTTTACCGGCGACTCGATTAAACATGTAGAAGATCTTAGAGGTTCATTTTCCCGGATGTCTGTTCATGCTCACAGTATCTATTTCATAGATGATACTGGTGATATTATCTGGAGCCAGACCAGTGATAGAAACACAGATGGTTTCCACATCTCCATGTACCCGTCTATTATTGAAGCTCTCAAAACAGGCGAGACAGTTGTTTCAGGGCTCGTTCTATCGCCACATTCCGAAACCCCGGTCGTTCTCATTACCGCACCTGTCGGTGGAGTCCCGCAGAATGCAAGCCGGGCACTGATTGCTGCCATCGATATAACCGAGTCAAGTATCGGTGGTTTTATACAACCCATCAGGCTCGGACAGACGGGCTATACCGAAGTCGTTGACCAGAATGGAATTGTGGTGGTTAGAACTGAGCCGGGACCTACCCTGGCTCCATTTGAGAAAAGCGATCACAGTGGCCATTTCGCCCAACTTATTGCTGACGGAAAGCCAACCCGCGGACTATGTCACACCTGTCATGAACCGATCCAAAAGGTAGAAAGAAGAGACGTACTGGCCTTCGTTCCTGCCTCGGCAGCTAAATGGGGAGTTGTCATCCGCCAATCTGAGGAGGAGGCATTGTTCCCCGTATACCAGCTCCGTCGAAACTTGTTTTTTTCCGGTGCCGGGCTCATCATAGTTATATTACTATCGGTGGTACTGGTAACGCATAGCGTAACCAATCGGCTCAAGTCTTTGTCAATTGCTTCGCAGCATATCGCCGACGGTGATCTGAGTACCCCCATCCAGGTGAAGGGGAAAGATGAAGTAAGCGATTTAGCACAAACCTTCGATAATATGAGATCAAGATTAAAGCTTTCACAAGAAGATTTGGAGCAAAGAACCAAGGAGTTATCTTCGCTACTTGCCGTTTCTGAAATTCTAACAACACTCTGTGATTTATCAAATATAAGCGCCTCAATAGCCGACGCTTTAAACAAGACGCTGGAAATACTTAAACGCAACAGTTGGAGCATTCTTCTATGGGATGAAGAAAAACAAATGTTGTGTTACTGGAAGGATAGTAAGCTAATTGAGGATAAAGCCAAGCAAGATTGCTGTCGCCTGGGTGAAGGCATTTCGGGAAGAACTGCTGAACTTAACAGTACCATTGTCCTGAATGACATCGCCGAAGATACGCGTGTTTCTGATGCGGATTCAAGGCTTGGAAAAGATATACGAGCATTTGCAAGTACTCCATTGCGTTCGAAAGAGAAGCTCCTGGGTGTCTTGAATATCGCGAGCAACGATACTCGTAAATTCTCCCGTGAAGATGTTCATTTTCTGGAAGGGGTAGCCAGACAGGTTGCCATATCCCTGGAAAATGCCAGACTGCATCAGGAAGTACAGGACAAAGAAGAGATTCGTGGTGAGCTCTTGAACGAGCTATTATCTATTCAAGAAGAGGAACGAAAGAGAATAGCTCAAGAGCTCCACGACGAGACGAGTCAGGTCCTGGCTAGCCTGAATGCCAGGCTGGAAGCAGCCTCAAAGTTGCTACCAACCGGCGCTACAAAGGTGAAGGACCTATTGCGCAATGCTCAGGCACAGTCAGTCACATTAATTGAGGATATACACAAATTAATCTATGAGCTTCGCCCAACCTTGCTCGATGACTTGGGTCTCCTTGCCGCAACGAGATGGCTGCTCGAGAACACTTTGGAAGCTACCGGAATGAATGTTAATTTCCAATCTGTCGGCAGAAAAAGACGGCTATCTCCTCCCATCGAAACAACACTCTTTAGAGTTACTCAGGAAGCTATCTCCAATATCATAAAGCATGCCGAATCCAAGAATGTTACCGTTATCATAACTTTCAAAAGAGACTCGATTGTGGTTTCTATTAGCGATGATGGCAAAGGCTTCGACGTTGCGGATGTATTGAAGGTAAAAGACAGGCCGCGTGGTTTAGGATTGCTGGGCATGAAAGAGAGAGTGGAACGGTTTCATGGTAAGTTTGTCCTGAAGTCCGGGCACCGCAAAGGTACAGAAGTATATATTGAAATACCTGTAGACACTGGGGGTAAAAATGAGAAAGATAAAGATATTACTGGTAGATGACCACGCCATAATGCGAGATGGTATAAAGGCTTTGCTGAGCATTTATGATGATATAGAAGTGGTAGGCGAAGCTTCAGAGGGAAGGGAAGCCGTAGAAATGGCACGGGAATTGAACCCGGATGTGGTAGTGATGGACATATCCATGCCAGGGATGGACGGCCTGGAAGTAACCCGTCGCTTAACCAAGAGAAACCCGGGGATGAAGGTGATCATTCTTACGCAGCATGATAACAGAGAATATATATTGTCTGCGATAAAGGTGGGGGCGGCGGGTTACATACCGAAGAAAGCGCTGGGGTCAGACCTGATATCTGCAATACGCGCGGTACACAGTGGAGATTCTTTTCTGTATCCTTCTGCCGCCAAGACATTGATTGATGATTATCGGAAACAGGCGGAACAGCCCGATATTTATGAGAGCCTGACTGAGAGGGAGAGGGAAATACTCAAACTTATTGCCGAGGGACTTACCAGCCGGGAAATTGCGAATGCTCTTTATATCAGCCAGAAGACCGTGCAGGGCCACCGTACCAAGATAATGGAAAAACTGGATCTGCACAACCGGACTGAGCTTATCAAATATGCCATTCGCAAAGGTCTGGTCGATATCGATAAATAGGGTACCTAAATCTCGTGTCACTGTTTATGATTACAGTTAAAGATTATCGGCGAGTATACTGACAGCTCATATGTGCCGGCTCTTCACTAGTGGTATTTACACAATGACTGGCCTATAATAGCAATAGGCAGGAAGCCGGAGGTATTAACGACCTTGGAGCTTGGCCGAAGAGACTTTATCTCTTATTTCTCTGCTTCCTACCTATTGCTGCAGTGGCATAATTCTATACCATTCCATGGAATAATCACAACAGTATTTTTACCCAGATTTTTATTAAAAGAATCCTATATTTAAGTAAGATTCGCCCTTTTTTTCATCATTGGAAATCAGCACGGTATACCGTGTTGCACAATAAAGTAACCATTGCTTGTTTTGTTACCTCATTGCACGATTGCTGATATTGTTACATTCGGAGAATAAAAAAGGGGGCTGGACGTCCCGATACCGGGAGAATCCAACCCCTTCGAATTCTAACGGCTATGTCAGAGTAGACTCAGCTCTTACCAATTCTGAACATCTTGGTGCCACACGTTGGGCATACGCCCTGAGTTGCCGGCCTGCCATTCTTCATGGTTATCGCCTTAGCATCCTTCATTTCCTT